>Ga0214923_10002868_pt1 | contig 22308 bp, 23 predicted proteins | sample LL1510_MetaG_FD_177993 | JGI IMG/M metagenome (GOLD analysis project Ga0214923, IMG submission 177993) | Freshwater microbial communities from Lake Lanier, Atlanta, Georgia, United States - LL-1510 | ecosystem: Environmental > Aquatic > Freshwater > Lake | place: USA: Georgia | collected...
CCACCAATTTCAATCCATTCGCTGCCCGGACTGATGGTGTCTTCTAGGGTTGACTCGAGTGAAAGGCCCTCTCTCATCTGATCAAAGTAAGCAATCTGAATCTTTGTGCCGAGTGTGAGCGAGCCGCTGTGAGGGGCGAGCTTTCCAAGCATGAGTTTCAGGAGGGTGGTCTTACCGGCACCGTTAGGGCCAATGACTCCGATCTTGTCTCCCCGCAAAATTGTGGCCGTGAAATTCCTGACAATCACCTGCTCCCCAAAGGAGAGACTCACGCCGTGAAGGTCGGCAACAATCTTCCCGCTTCGCTCGCCGCGAGCAATATCCAGTCGAACTTGGCCCAGGGCCTCTCTGCGCTCTGCTCGACTTCGCCTCAGACCCTCAAGTCGGGCGAGCCTGCTCGCGCTCTTGGTTCGACGCGCCTCTACACCCTTCCTTGACCACGCCTCCTCCGCCTCAAGTAGCTTGTCTGCTTTTGCATGGGCCAACAATTCCGCTGCGGTCTGCAACTCCTTTTGCTGTTCGTAGGCCGTGAAGTTCCCCGGAAAACGTCTAAGCTTTCCTCGGTCGAGTTCCACAATGCTCGTGCAGACCGTGTTTAGAAAGCTTCTGTCGTGGGTGATAAAGACGAGCGAGCCCTTGAATGCCAAGAGGAGTTGCTCGAGCCACTGGATGGAGGAGAGATCCAGGTGATTAGTCGGTTCGTCTAGGAGCAACACATCTGGCTGGGTCACGAGTGCGCGCGCAAGAGCCACACGTTTTTTGAGCCCGCCTGAGAGCGAACCGACTCTCTGGTCTGCGGGTAGGTTGAGTCGCGCCATGGTCTCTTCCACGCGCTGCTCCCAAGACCAGCCTCCGTGGGTGTCTAGCTCTACTTGAATCTGTTCGAGGCGGGCGTGGTGGGATTGCACACTCGCATGAAGGCTGAGGGATTCGTATTCTTCTCGCAGGATCTTGACCAGGTGGAGACCCTCTGAGACGGCTTCAAAAACGGTTGAATCCTCACCAAGGTCTGGCTCTTGGGCTACATAGGTGATTCGAAGCCCCTGTTGCCGCTGAAGTTTTCCATCATCGAGGGATTCAAGGCCAGCCAGAATCTTCAAGAGGGAGGACTTCCCGGTCCCGTTTCTCCCAATCAGACCAATCCGCTCCTTTTCCTCGAGGGAAAATTCTGCGTGATGGAGAAGGGGGAGGTGGCCGAATGCCAGTTGGGCATCTGACAAAACAAGCAAGGACATTCGGTATTATCGCTGGGAAGTCCGTGTCATGACGTGCCCCCTCCTCGTGATCCCTACTATGAAGCGTCGGGTATTTCTTCTTTCAGCGTCCTCGTGGGCCGTGTCACCGACCCCTGTCTTCGCGCAACAGGCTTTTCCATCCAAGCCCATTCGAATTATCGCCCCTGTGCAGCCCGGTGGAGGGGTCGACATGGTTGCCCGCACCATTGCGGAACGGCTGACCGTCTCTATTGGACAGAGCGTATTGGTCGAGAATCAAGGCGGTGGAGGGGGATCCGTCGCGTCAATGACCACAAAGCGGGCCGCGCCGGATGGATACACCCTCATGCTTTCCTACGTGGGCACGCACGGAACGAATCCAGCGGTGCGCAAACTCGCTTACGACCCGATAGCGGACTTCAGTCACATCGCCATGATCGCGGGTACTCCGAATGTGCTCGTTGTTCCTAGTTCACTTGCGCCGTCTAGCTTCAAGGAATTTATCGATCTAGCCAAGCGCAATGGTGGAAAGATGACGTATGGGTCATCAGGCATTGGCACGCTCACCCACCTCCTCATGGAGCAACTGCGCATGTCCGTTGGTTTTGAGATGGAGCATGTGGGCTACCGTGGAATTGGACCGGCGATTACAGACACCATCGGTGGAACGACGCAGGCCATGTTTCCGGGCTTGGCCGCAGGCCTTCCTCACATTAGGTCTGGGCGACTCAAGCCTCTGGCTGTCACCGGGCTTAAGCGACACCCCGTGCTGCCGCAGACGCCCACCCTGGAGGAGTTGGGACTTAAGGGGTTCGACGGCGTTCAATGGTATGGGCTTTCAGCGCCGGCGGGCCTGCCCACCCCGATCCTTGCGCGACTCAACAAAGAGGTGAACGCCATCCTGGCTAATGAGGAGGTTCGAAATAAGTTGACGATCGAAGCCCTCACCGTGATGCCGATGTCGCCCGTAGAGTTCTCTTCGTTCATTAAGGCGGATATTGCGAAGTGGGTTCGTGTTGCCAAAGAGCGCAAAATTGTTATTGAGGAATAGGAGAAAGTCGTGACCCTTAACACTCAGGTTCAAGCAGATCATCACGCTCCTCCGATTACACGGATCTTGGCTGAGTTCGCCGTGAATCATCCGTCTCGGGGTTGGGGTGCCGCTGTTGACCACGAGGCGCACCGAACTTTTGCGAACTGGGTTGGTTGCGCGTTGGGGGCGGCCAGACATGAGACGGTGGAATCTGCGCTCTCCGCGGTGATGTTGCTAGATCCATCACCTCAATCCTGCGTCATTGGCCGTTCCGAGCGCGTAGATATGGCGAGTGCCGCGCTCATTAACGGAATTTCCTCTCACACTTTCGATTTTGACGATACCCACCTGAAGACCATTATTCATCCGGCAGGACCGGTTGCTTCGGCCACCTATGCCCTTGCCGATTTCTATAAGTTGAGTCGACGTCAGGTTTTGGATGCGATGACGCTCGGCATTGAAGTGAGTTGCCGCGTGGGCAATTGCATTTATCCGGATCATTACGACCGTGGCTGGCACATCACAGGGAGCACTGGCATGCTTGGCGCGGCTGCTGCTTGCGCGCGATTGCTCGGGCTAAATGTTGATCAGACCCAGATGGCGCTTGGCATTGCGGCATCCCAGCCGGTTGGGGTGAGGGAGCAGTTCGGAACCATGACGAAGCCTTTTCATCCGGGCGCTGCAGCCAAGGCCGGCCTGATGTCTGCCTTGCTTGCGAGTCGCGGGTTTACGGCCTCCCAACGCGCGCTCGAGGCTCCAAGAGGCCTCATTCAGACGTACTCTGACAAGTCGGACTGGCGCGAGATCACGGAAGGACTGGGCGAGCGCTGGGAAGCAGGCCTCAATACCTACAAGCCTTTCGCCTGTGGCATCGTTGCGCACCCCAGCATCGATGGTTGTGCGCAGCTCCGACGGGACCATGGCTTCGTCGGATCCGAGATCGAGCGAGTCACTCTCCGAGTGCATCCCTTGGTACTTGAGTTGATGGGCAAGAAGACTCCCCGAATTGGGCTGGAAGGGAAGTTCAGCGTGTTCCATGCCGCGGCGGTTGGTTTGCTTTTTGGCAAGGCTGGTATTCGAGAGTTTTCCGACGAGATTGTGCAGAACCCAGAGGTGATTGCATTGAGAGATCGTGTTGCAGCCATTTCCGATCCCAGCATGCGGGAGGAGTCTGCTGATGTGACAGTCGAGCTAAAGAGTGGTGTCTCGCACCACGTGTTTGTGCGGCATGCAGTAGGGAGTCTTGAGGTGCCGATGTCTGACGATCAACTGCGGCAGAAATTTATTGATCAGGCCGGTCCGGTCCTGGGTTTAGAAGCGGCCGAGCGCGAGTGGGAGGGGTTGATCACCCCCTGCGCTGCCGCATGATCTTGTTACACTTCTGCTCCTGGAAGCGTGGCAGAGCGGTTTAATGCACCGGTCTTGAAAACCGACGAGGGGGCAACCTCTCCGTGAGTTCGAATCTCACCGCTTCCGCCAAGTCAATAGGTTTGAAGCCAAAATTTGCTAAATCCGGGCTTTATTACCACACCTGTTACCACAGTCCGCTACCTGATTCCTCCCGCCATGCGCTTGGGTGGAACCCCTCCGCCTCCGTCCGCCACCCCATGACCCCCGTCCAGCCCCTTGGGACTTGAGTCTTGGATGTCGGTGCCCCTCTTCTTGCTCCGCAACACAGAAAATCACGTTTCCGGCTTAGAGTTGTTCGACCTAATTCTCCCTCCAAAGTGGTGATACATGTTTCGGAATAGCTTTAGCGCTAAACCATCAAGTTCAGAGAGGAGTTGGCGTACTGCGGTACTGTTGCTCTGCCTCCTGCTCTCTCTGGGATCTTGCGCCTTCATCCCCGCCCCAAGCTCACCAGAGATCGCCCCGGCACTGAGAGATGCGGTACTAAGGGGGGAGGTGGCTGCCGGGTATCACAGAGTCTTCTTGTGTATTGGCGAGAGAACAGCCTACTTTCCGGCTAATACGATTCTCAGCACAGTGCACCCCCCTGTCTCAAACACGAGACTGAAGCTTTTCGTAGACGGCAAAGAGGTTGCATCTATGAACAGTTCAGAGACCGCAGTTCTGGACTTTAAAGACTCAAGGGTTGTCGACTTTACATGGTCTCAGGATATAAATTCAACGGTGCTCGCTATGGGCGGAGTTACCTTCGACGCTGATGAAATGACGCACAGATTCTCTGGTCCTGCGGTTATCCATCAATCAATAAATCGCAAGGACACCGTCAAGGGCGGCGATACTTTCATCTACAAGGGGCCGAGTGGGTGGACAAGTATGGATCTGGGAAACGCCTCCACGACTCAAACACATGTTTTTTGGTCTGAGTCGGAATCAAAGGCTCACTGCGGTGGCCGGAGAATAGTTAGCTACCAAAAGTTCTGACCGCTGAAGCTCCCGCCCCAAGGAGCTGGGCTATGGGCAAGAGAAGTTTGTGCAGTTGATTGACCGAGCAAAGTGTCTCTTTTAAGGAGTGAACGTGTCTTTTTCTATGTATCAGGCATCTGTGCCGCAGTTCAAAAAAATGCTGATGAATTTGTCCGAGATTTTGAGAAAGGCTGAGGCATACGGCAGCCTCAAGAAAGTCGATGAGAAGTGCCTTCTCGACTCAAGATTGTTTGTCGACATGTTTCCGCTCACCAAGCAAGTTCAAATCGCTTGCGACCAAGCAAAAAACGGCATGGCAAGGCTTGCAGGTATTGAGCCCCCAAGAATGGAGGATCGGGAGACTACGTTCTCCCAGTTACTTGAGAGGATCACCAAGACAGTTGAGTTCTTGGATACGCTCAAGCCCGAGCATATTGATGGGTCTGAGAAAAGAGAGATCAAGTTCTCAATCGGTGAGTGGAAGTTTGAGTTCATCTGTGATCAGTACTTGAGCACCTGGATCATTCCCAATTTCTACTTCCACCTCACGACTGCATACAACATCCTGCGTCATAACGGGTTAGAGATTGGCAAGGCGGATTACCTTGGCGGGCAGCAATAATCACTGCTAATCGTGCGTGGAGAAGACCGGGGAACTTGATGGGGAGCATTTCCGTTACTAAGGGATACCAAGCAGCAGTCGTCTCTGCGCTTCTTTCAGCCGCAAGCATTAGCGTGGCGGTGGAGCGGCCGTCGGTATCGACGCAGATAACTACTCAAATGATTGAGGATGGAAAGGTCAACGGGAATAAACTTTTTATCTTCTATTTTGAGTACTCCCCCCTGTCAAGATACTGTTCGGTTGACTCGATAACGGTGAACAACACACAGTGCTCACGGGACGCCCTCGGGTCAGGGAAGGGTTTCTGGTTGAAGCCTGAGCATGCCAGCAAGGAGTATTCTGGAGAGCAGTTTAAATGCCGCCTGACCCAACAGGGCACAGATATGTGGGAGTTCGTAGTCGAGGATCCAGTTGATGTGTCGGGGAAGTTGATTCATCGAGTCTTACTCAGAAACGAGTCTCGAATCCTTCGAGAGATCGTCGACTACACCGGGCAGTTGTCCAAATACTCAAACATCACGAACAGACTAGAGAGTGTTTCCTATCGAGCTATCTCTAGAAAATCCGAAATTCCATGGGACGCCTTAGACCTGGGCTGTAACAAGATGATCTCCCCGGTTTTGAAGAAATAAATCCGGCCTAAGCAGATCTCGGTTTTTATCGTCGCTGTAACCGTACCCGTCGAAGACTGGGTAAGATCGGGAGGTAGGGAACCTCGACCTTGTTGAGCTAAACGTATAGAGGACTTTTAGAATTTTCGGCTTGCCACCTCGCAAGTGCCACTCTCTGAGATCAGCGACAAGCGCCCTTCGGCATAAAAATATTTTGTTTGCTCAGAGCTAGAAAACTGCCCGGATATTCGATTCACCCTTAGGGTGTAGAAATGTTTGAAGTCGTAATTCCTTCCTCCGTTTTTAAAAAAAACCTGCTCGTAAGTCAGCGAGAGGTTGGTGTCATCTGCGGAAATTGAGGTCTTAGTTATCGTCGTCCTATCCTCAGTGACGATGTTCTCTTGAGCGTTTTGAACGAAGGGTACGCCACCATCAACCACCACGCTCCACACAACCTGCTCCCGTTTACCTCCAAAGTTTTGAGTTGGGTCAACTAAATTGATCGTATAGGGATATAGAGATGCGGTGGCCTTGACTCTTTTGAACTCAATAGTCCTTGTGACATTTCCCCCCGAGGTCTTAACAATCTCCTTCCCCGAATGAACCTCGAATTGGCTCTTACCCTTGCAGATGAGTTTTATTGCTTCATCCTTTTTGGCACAACTCAAGAGACCCACTAGTACTAGTGCTAGCCCCGTCGCCTCCAACAATCTCCGAGTGGGTAACTGATTCCAAACCATCCACTTACACATTTACAGCTGCCTCCACCCAGACAAGAACATCCCGATGACTCCACCGACAACGAAGATCAAAAGTGCAATACCGGCAATGGTCAAGGCAGCGCCAATCAAAAACTGAAATAGCAATTCAAAGAGCTCAAACCAATTTGTTTCAGATCTCGATGTCTGAGCGCTCTACGACAGATTCTCTAGTCTTTCCAACGTAACGTGGAGCTAGGTTGCTCATTAAGCAATAGACTCTGCTCTCCGTCTGTGGAGCACGCACATCCCGGTCCCACCCGACATTCCTTTTCGCAGGAGATGCAAGTGTTGCCACATGGGCACCCTCTAGTGCAGCGCTTACAACAGTATCCGAGTTCATCTTTAAGGCTTGGTAGGTCGGCAATTGGAGTCTGAGGGTGTGACGAAGTTTGGTTAGTTCGCTGTTCCCACGATGAGCTATGAGCGTTGAACGAAAAACCCAGCAGAAGGCAGGACGATACGGCTAAAACTCGGCGGATGAGGACTCTCACTGAAGCCTCCGGCAGCGACCAACATACTGGGAGGGTAGAGGCCCCGTCATAAGACTGACGTGCCTGCTGTGAACCACTGGGAAGGAACCCAGTTTCTCTCCTTCTTCTAACGAGAAGATAGTGGTGATGTTGAGGTTTCCGCTCCCGGTACGCTCTAACAAATGAATTGAGTCATCCCCTCGAAGTGCAATGATGCTCTCAGCACCCTGATTGCCGATCATTCTTGCGGTTCTTGCTGTGACATCAATCTGATCAAAGATTAGTTCTCCAAGATCATTCGTACGCTTTGTTGATGCCTTTCCCTTGTCAAAGTCAGTAACCTGCCCACCAGTAAACGCACAGCGAACGGAGAGAGAGGAAGCCTTTGCTTGGTTAGTGATGAAGAGCAGAAACACAAAGCCAGCGCTCAACAACTTATTCATACTGAAACTCCTCAGACTATTACCGACACAGAAACTTCCTGAACTTGTCATTTACGGTATCCGGAGCGATTGGCACCCATCCAGTGGTGAGGGGCGACAGTCGTTCCGTCTTTCTTTGTGTAGCCATGCACATTGGTCGTCTTTGCATACGACTGTTCGTGATGGGCCACCAGGAGCAGAGTGGCGAAAGTGGTGACGGCGGGCAAAAGAAGGAACTTTTTCACGAAGGCCTCCGGTAGCGTTATTAGCTATGAGAATAAGAGTAACTCAAGACTGTGAAGCAACGCATATATATCGTCGCTAGGGTGTGGGTGATCAAGTGTGCCTTCCAACCATCTGCTGTCTTCAAAAGTTCAATTCTTCGATATCTTCAACTTCTTCACTTACTTCAACCTACAGATCTCCCTAAGGGCCCCGACCTTAGGTTAGATCTCTTCGAAGACTACGAAGAATTCGAAGAATGTGAAGATTCGAACTTTCTTGGAAGCTCCCAGAGCCAGGGACCATTAGCTTCCCGGGATTTGACGCTTCTCACTGACAATGCCTTTCGAGCAGCCTTGACCTCTAAATCGTCATAGCCAGCTCTAGCAGCCATGGAGTGCACCTCTGAGACGGGTAATGGACCATTGCTGAGAAGTTCCCTCAGCCACTCCGCTACCCCTGATCCATCGTCCTCATCGTTAGCCGCACGAATTGGCAATCGAAGGATTTCCTCATAAGAGCCCTTGAGGGCCTTACCCCATCGAATGATCGATGTGTCAATGTTTCCTGCAACCTGAACTTCCTCAAGTTCGTATTCAAAACCATCGCCGCTACGCACGTTGTTGGACTTCACTTTCGTGAGGACCCCCCATCGCCGTTCCTCCTCTGCGTTGTTCAACTGGACACACAAGGTAATCCGGGAGAGTGCGACATATGCGGTGCTACCCAGAACCCTCTCTGGAGCACTTCTCTCTTGTGAGCCCTTGGCAAAGTGGGTGATCCCAAATAACGCAATTCCGAGGGCGCTGCATGTCTCAATGATTGGTTGAAGGCTGCTGCGCACTGCGATGTCGTCGTTTGGCCTTCCACTGACAAATGAAGTGATTGGGTCGATGATGAGCATCTTGATGTTTGGCTCTGCGAGGGTAAATCTCAACTCTGCAAGGTTTTGGAGGGGATTGAAGCTATCCCGCTTCCCATTTTTGAGTGGGCCGCCAGTTATGAAATGGATAGCCTCAAGTCGTGCGCCTAAGGCCTCTAGTCGTGGCTTGAGCGTGTCACTGACGTCATCTTCATAAGAGTGGATGAGTACCTCACCTGGCTCGCAGAGGGAGCCATCCGGAAACGGTCCCCCATTGCTCACGGCTGCTGCAAGCGAAAGTGCGATCTTCGTCTTTCCTGAGCCCGGTGCGCCTGCGAGTAGGTGAAACTTGCCGCATGCAAGGTAGCCCTTCCACAACCAATTGATTGGTTTGGACTGGACGTCTTTAGCGCACGTCAAACCCAAGCCGAGCGTGTCCTCAATCCGATCGCACTCGGCCACTAGCTCCTTTTTATCTTCAGGTGGCGTCATGATCGCCTCCCGCTGCTCGCCCTTCGATCCATGCGTCAAGATCTGAGCTGCGCCAGACCTTAACGGTTGGGCTGAGCGTTATGGGTTTGGGAAACTTGCCTTGTGACACCCAAAGCCAGATGGTGGACTTGCCAAGCGAGGTGAACTCAGAAACCTCAGTGATTCGGTTGAGCTTGTTACTGTTTCGTATGTCCTGACTCATTACTGTCTCCAAATAGTTAGTAATGAATCTAAGGTAGTGACGAGTGCTTCCAGAATCTAGATGGCCAACAGTTTTTACCCGAAATTAAAATGATCGCTCTCGATGTACTTAGCGACCTTTAGATATTTCCGTCGCTCCTTTTTCATAGTCTCTTCCGAATAGGTGCAGCCAAGGGCCCTTGCCTCCTCGAAGACAGACTCTTCGGAGGGGCGCTTTTTCTGACCCCTTTGATAGAGGTTGACGACCGCCGTGAAGACAAGATTGCGGTTCTTCTCTTGTATGGGTCGGCCCGTCTTTTTTAGTAAGCCGAGTTTCTTTGCCACTTGAATGATTCCCTCTTCTAGGCAGTCGGCTCGAGACGAGTTAAGGCTGTTCACCCGTCTCACCCGTACCAATTGAGAGAGGGTTATGGCGAGGTCCTCTTGAAGCTGTTTAGTCGATCTTTTCTCTGATTTGATCTGCGAGAGCAGTTCTTCAAACACCAAAGTTTGATCGATCTGGTCTTGATGGAACTCACAGACCTGTCGGAGGAAGATCCTGTCATCGTTGAGCTTCTGTATCTCAGCCTTCAATTCATTCAAGGGCTCCAAGTCGCCCGGGACAACCTTCAGTGACACTTCTGATTTGGATAACTTTTTAGACACGCCTTGCTCCTTTCTCTGTGTATCACTCGTTAGGCTATGCAGCCATTAGGGAGATAACGTTGCCTGCTGGTGTTGATTCGCAGTAGGCCTGCCAATCCTCTGCAAGCTTTCTTCTGCGCTGAAGGAGATCCCCCCTTCGGTATGCCGCCTCAACCTTGTTAGCCACTGTATGCGCAAGGGCCATCTCTGCAACCTCGTGAGAGTGATCAGTCTCCTCTGCTACCCAGTCACGGAAGGTTGAACGAAAGCCGTGAACTGTTACGTCAACGGACATACGCTTGAGCACAGAGCTCATCGCAGCATTGCTCATAGGAGTGGGCTTGGTTGAGAAGAGATACTCGCTATGCTCGGATAGATATCGTGCTATCTCAAGAATCTCGAGTGCTCGTCTGCACAGAGGCACACGGTGTTCTTTGCCTGCCTTCATGCGCTCTGGTGGGATGGTCCATAGATCGTCTTGAACCTCCACCTTTTTCGCCTTCAAGACCTCGCTGGTTCGAGAGGCAGTGAGGATAGTGAACTCTAAAGCGAGTGCACCTAGGCCCCCTTGCTCTCGCAGCCTTGCCATGAACTCTGGTATCGCTCGGTAAGGTAGCGCCTTGTGATGCTTTTCTCCCTTTTGTCGCTTTACTCGCTTCGCTGACGGGAGTACCGCCTCCAGGTGCCCCTTCCATGTTGCTGGGTTAAATCCATCCCTAAGGCCCTGAACACGAGCTGCCGAAAGGATGCGCTCCAGCCGTCCTCGAAGGCGAGCGGCGGTGCTCGTCTTGTCTTGCCATATTGGCTGAAGAATCCTAAGGACGTCAGACTCAGAGATGTCTTTGATCTGCTTGAATCCGATATGCGGGAAAGCGAATTCCCTCAACGTGTAGACCCATTGAGCGGCGTGCTTCGAGTTTTTCCACGCACCTTGGTTTTGAGAGACCCAAGAGAGGGCGAACTCCTCGAATGTTGGTCCCTTGAGCTCAGCGTTTGGAGGGGCCTTAGTCGCCATCCTCTGTTCGATTGGATCGAGCCCCTCAGAGACCTCTAGGCAGGCCCTCTGAGCCTTCAGACGAGCTTCTTTGATGGGTGTGGCAGGGAAGGCCCCAAGGCCTAGGTTGCGACGCTTTCCTTGAAGCGTGTAGCGGTAGATCCAGTACTTCTGAAGAGAGGGCTTTACCCAGAGATGAAGACCCTTGGTTAGGGGGTCGGTGTATCGGCCAGGAGCAGCCAGACTCTTGAGCGTCTGATAGTCAAATGCGCTTGCCATGCGAGATCCTTTCGTTACCAAAGTCGTTACCACAGGACTCCCTCGGAACAGGTTAGAGAGTCATGGAATAAAGCGTAAGGACTCGGACTCGCACTTAAAAGATGTAAAACAGTTTTTACCTATAAAAAAGCCAGACGGGGCCTGGCTCTCAACGTCTATAGGGTTTCAAGAATGGGCAGTGCGATCCAAGTCTCTACATGCCTAGCCTTGGACACCGCTTCCGCCAAGTCAATCTTTTTCGTGGGCTCTCACTGTTGTTTGGCTTGGGTGGGGTCAAAAAGCCTTTTTCGCGGACCTGCATACGCCACTTGGCCCCATACCCCATGACCGAGTAGGCGGGGTAGGCCCTTGGCGACTAGGAGCAACTTCTCTAGGTTAATGCCTGTCTCCAGGCCTTCGCACTGCAGGGCATGAACAATATCCTCCATGCAGACATTGCCGGAGGCGCCAGGCGCATAAGGGCAGCCGCCAATCCCTCCCGTACAGGCGTCAAAGTGGGTAACGCCCGCCCGAATTCCCTCTAGAACATTCGAGAGCCCCAGTCCGCGGCTGTTATGAAAGTGCAGCGTTACTCGGAGGTTTGGGTGCTGACTGAGGACACGTGTGGTCAAGGATCTAACCAAGGATGGGTAAGCCATGCCCGTGGTGTCGCAGAGGCTCACGCCAGTGACGCCCAACGCAGCGTAACGGGAGACCCATGTGAGCACCGCCTCCTCACTTACATCCCCCTCGAAGGGACATCCAAATGAGCATGATAGAGAGACATTTACCTTTGCCTTGCCTCCTGTGAAGGCGATGACGTCCCTCAATGCATTGAAGGACTCGTCGGGCGTCATTTTAAGGTTCGCTCGATTATGAGATTCACTCACCGACATCACCAGGTTGAGCTCATCTGGTTTGCAGGCCAATGCGCGCTCCGCACCTCGCTTATTCGGCACCAACACCACGAGCTCACAGTCCGAGGTACGCGAGACTCTGGCCATCACCTCCTCGGCATCTGCCAACTGCGGAATGGCCTTGGGGGAGACAAAGGAGGTTGCCTCGATGCGTGGCAATCCCGAGTCTCTCAGACCCTCGATGAGGGCGACTTTCTGATCGGCACTCAAGGTTCGTGCCTCGTTCTGAAGGCCGTCACGAGGCGACACATCGCACATGAAAATCATGCCACGACTCCTAACTCTCTGAGGCCGAGAATCTCGGCGTCGGTGTAGCCAGTCTCTCGGAGAACCTCGTCAGTGTGCTCCCCAAGCTTGGGCGCTCGATGATCAATGTGACCGGGGGTCTCACTGAGTTTGGGGACAATGCCGGGCTGGGTGATCGGCTCCCCGTCATATGCGGTGCATTTCAGAATCATGTCGCGGGCATGAAAGTGGGGGTCTTGGGCAATGTCTGCCGCCGAGTAGACCTTACCCGCTGGGACGCGATGGGTTTTGAGCGTCTCGATGACGGAGGCCATGTCACGAGTGGCGGTCCAGTCTCCAATTGCCCCATCCAGTCGAGATGCCTGCTTGGCGCGGCCGGCGTTGTCGGCGAGTTCGGGGTCGTCTCTCAGATCCTCCCTGCCAATCGCCTCCATAAGTCTGCGGAAGATGCCATCGCCGTTGCCAGCGATAAGCACCATACCGTCGCTACAGGTGTAGGCATTTGAGGGCGCAATACCTGGCAACGCTGAGCCCGAGGGTTCGCGAATGATTCCCGCCTCACAATACTCGGGCAAAAGGCTTTCCATCATATTAAACACCGACTCGTAGAGTGCGACATCGACCACCTGACCCTTACCCGTCTTTCGCCGCGCTTCGAGAGCCGCAAAGATGCCTGCCACTGCGTGTAATCCCGAGAGCGTGTCACCGATCGACACCCCGACCCGAACTGGCTTTCGGTCAGGCTCTCCGCTCAGGTAGCGGAGCCCCCCCATAGCCTCGCCAATCAGCCCGAACCCGGGATTGTCACGGTAGGGTCCCGTTTGTCCAAAGCCCGATATTCGAACCAGGATGAGGCCCGGGTTTTCCGCGCTTAATGCCTCGTAACTCATGCCCCATCGCTCCAGAGTCCCCGGGCTAAAGTTCTCTATGAGTACATCACATTGCTTCACGAGTGATCGAGCGACCTGTTGACCCTCGGCCACGCGCAGGTCGAGACAGACTGAGCGCTTGTTACGAGCCATCACGTGCCACCACAGCGAGACGTCTCCGCGAAGGATGCGCCAATTTCTGAGCGGGTCTCCCGAGCCTGGGGGCTCGATCTTGGTGACCCGGGCGCCAAAGTCAGCGAGTGTGCGCGCACAAAATGGGCCGGCGATGAGTTGGCCCATTTCGACAACTTTGAGGTCCCCTAATGGCTTCATATGGAGGGTAAGTATGCCGTCAGCCCGGAGGGAGGGCGCTCCTAGGGCAATCACGGGGGACTCACCCCGAAGGTCGAAGCGATAATCTTGAAATACTGCTCGTTTTCCCAGTGACCCTCTCTATTTCCCAGGAGCCTTCATGCGCCGCACTCTCATTCATGCCGTTGCGTTGATCACGGCTTTGCTTTCCCTGTTCTCTGTTCCGGCCTCTGCGGCTGTCGATAAGGAGAAGGTGACCATCGCCGTGGGCGGGAAGGGCCTGTTTTATTACCTTCCTTTGTCGATTGCGGAGCAACTCGGCTACTTCAAGCAGGAAGGTCTGAATGTGGAAATTGTCGACTTTGCAGGTGGTGCAAAAGCCCTCCAGGCGGTCGTCGGTGGATCTGCAGATGTTGTCTCGGGTGCCTACGAGCACACCATCAAAATGCAGGAGAAGAAGCAATACTTTACGGCCTTCGTTCAGCAGAGCCGAGCACCTCAGATCGTGTTGGGCGTCTCCACTCGGAGCATGCCTAACTTCAAAACGGTGTCCGATCTCAAGGGTAAGAAGATCGGTGTCACGGCCCCGGGTTCCTCAACAAATATGGTCGCGAGTTTTGTGCTGGATGCGGCTGGTGTGAACCCCTCGGAGGTCTCTTTCATTGGAGTGGGCGCGGGAGCGGGCGCGGTCGCCGCGCTGAGGTCTGGCCAGATCGATGCCATCTCTAACCTCGATCCGGTCATCTCTACTCTGGAGAAAGACGGCTCTATTAAGGTGGTCGTCGACACCCGCAAGCTCGATGCGACTCGCAAGGTGTTCGGAGGCGATATGCCGGCTGCGTCTCTTTATGCGCCAGAGGACTTCATCAAAAAGTACCCCAAGACAACACAGGCCCTGACCAACGCCATTGTTCGCGCCAATCGCTGGCTGGCGAAGGCGACCCCAGATGAAGTGCTGAAGGCCGTGCCTGCCAGCTACCACCTCGGTGACCCTGACCTCTATAAGCAAACGTTTCTCAACATTCGAGAGGCGCTCTCCCCCGATGGCAGCATCTCGGAATCGGGGACACAGACCGCGCTGAAGGCTTTAGCGGCCTATGAGGACAAATTCGACGCGAAGGCAGTTGACCTCAAGCGCACCTACACCAATAGTTTTGTGTCTAAGGTACCGCGCCAGTAAGCCTGTCTCCGGCAGGTTTTGCTCATGACTGACGCTCTCTCGTTTGTGGATGTCACCTGCGCGTTTGGCAGTGGACAGGCGGGTTTTGCTCCCTATATTGCGGTCAAGGATGTCTCGTTTTCCGTTCGAGACGGAGAGTTCGTCTCACTGGTTGGTCCCACGGGCTGCGGTAAATCCACCATTTTGAACGTGGCGGCAGGACTGCTCCAACCAAGCTTGGGACAAATCCGTGTTTTTGGGGGTCTCATTGACAGCGTGAATCTTCGGGCAGGCTACATGTTTCAGGCCGAGGCGTTAATGCCTTGGCGCACAGCTGTTCAGAATGTGAGTGCGGGGCTAGAGTTTCGGGGCACTCCCGCGCAAGAGGCCATGTCTGCTGCTGTGGACTGGCTCAGGAGGGTGGGTCTGGGGGGCTTTGAGAACCGCTATCCCCATCAGATGTCCGGGGGCATGCGTAAACGTTGTGCGATGGCTCAGACGCTCATACTCGACCCCGACATTGTGCTGATGGACGAGCCCTTTTCGGCATTGGATGTTCAGACCCGCCAGCTCATGGAAAACGAACTTCTGTCCCTTTGGCAGGCTAAGCGTAAGGCGGTTCTTTTCATTACTCACGATCTTGATGAGGCAATCGCCATGTCTGACCGAGTCCTCGTCTTATCGGCTGGTCCTTCCTCCCATCCTATTGGCGAATTCGTGGTGGATCTTCCACGTCCAAGGGATGTTGCTGAGGTTCGCTCCAATCCGCGATTTGTAGAGCTGCACAGTCAGATCTGGGCCGTGCTTCGTGAGGAGGTTTTAAAGGGCTACGCGCAGCAGATGACGAGGTCGTCATGACTCAGATGGCTCCTCGAATAGCACAGCTAGCTCTCTTTGTGGTCATTATGGCTCTATGGCACCTCCTCACCGAGCCTGGACTGTTGCCTCAACTCTATTTTGATAACCCTAATCAGGCGGCCTTCTTTTTCGGTCAGCCACTCAAGGTGTTTGCAGCCATTTGGGATTGGTTCATCTCTGGATCCATCTACAGCCATTTGGGCGTTACCCTTTTTGAAACGCTCATGGCCTTTGCTATCGGCACGACTTTTGGTCTGGGCATGGGATTGTGGCTCGCACTCTCTCCTGCAATGTCCCTCGTGCTGGACCCATACATTAAGGCCGTCAACGCAATGCCCCGCGTGATTTTGGCTCCGATCTTTGCGGTCTGGTTTGGTCTTGGCGTGTGGTCAAAGGTAGCCCTTGGGGTAACACTCGTCTTTTTCGTCGTATTTTTCAACGTGTACCAGGGCGTTCGAGAGGTGAGTCCCACGCTTATCGCGAACGCGCGCATGCTCGGCGCTGATAAAAGACAACTGCTGCGAAGCGTATATCTGCCGAGCGCGATGAGCTGGGTGTTCTCAAGTCTGCACACCAGTGTCGGTCTGGCGTTTGTGGGCGCTGTCGTGGGCGAGTATCTGGGTTCTGCGGCTGGCGTGGGCTACCTGATTTTGCAGGCTGAGGGTCGCTTCGATGTCAACACGGTATTCGCTGGCATTCTCGTTCTCACCGCCTTCGCCCTATTTCTGGATGCCATCGTTTCTCGTATTGAGCGACATCTCATGCGCTGGCAGCCAGGAACGGGCCAGACCGAAAAGCTCTGAGGCTCAGAGTAACCTCTCCCAAGGAAGTCTCCCGTGAGCAAATGCAGGATCTTGTTTCTAGATGATTTTGAGGGTGGCTTTGCGCATTCGCCCGCCATCTCAGCGCTGTCATCTCGAGCAGATCTTGTTTTTCACTCCAAGTCCCTTCGGGGGGACGCACTCGCAGACGCGTTGTCGCAAGCCGACGGTCTTGTGCTTATGCGGGATCGCACACCGTTCGGAGAACCAGAGCTTACCTTGGCGCCCCGCCTGAAGTTCCTGATCTACACGGGGACTCGGAACAACCTGCTGGACGAGGCAGCCTGCGCAGCCAGAGGAATTCCAGTCCTCAATACAGAGTTTGGCCCCTCCAAAGCAAGCACCTGTGAACTCACCTGGGCACTTGTACTCGCGGCGGTAAAGCGCTTTGAACAGGGTCTGACGGTGATGCGCAGCAACCAGCTGGATTGGCGTCACGGCCTACAGTATCCGGCACTCCCTGATGTCTTGGAATCTGAGACGTTCGGGCTCATTGGGTTGGGACAGATCGGAACGAGAGTCGCTCGGGTGGCACAGGCTTTCGGGATGAAAACAATCGCCTGGAGTCCGAACCTCACGCACGAAAGGGCAGAGTCGGCTGGCTCGTCGCTGGTCCCTCTCGAGCGGGTTTTGAGTGAGGCCAAGGTTGTTTCTTTACATTTGGTTCTCGCACCGAGCACGAAGGGCCTGATGAACCGAGAGACGCTTGCACTGATGAGGAATGACTCGGTGTTGGTGAACACCTCTCGCTCAGGCCTTGTTGTTGAGGGGGAGCTCGTCGCTGCGCTCAATCGGGGTAGGCCTGCAGCTGCCGCCCTCGATGTGTTCGATGAGGAGCCACTCTCCGCAGATCACCCCTTCAGATCGATGCCGCAGGTGACACTGACCCCGCACTTAGGGTTTGTCTCCAATCCGGTGTATCGCGTTTTTACCGAGACGGTAGCCACCCATCTCAGCCGACTTTTGCCGTTAAATTCCTAGCCTGCTCCGTAGGTCTCACGAAGAACGTTCTTTTGTACCTTGCCCATTGCGTTGCGAGGTAATTCGGGCACGAGAATGAGCCGCTTGGGCACCTTAAAGTTTGCGATTCGTTGTTTGAGCTCGTTAATCATCTGCTCGCTGTTGAGCTCCACATTGGGTTTGGGCACCACGATAGCAACAACAGCCTCTCCGAAGTCTGCATGGGGAACACCAATCACGGCGCTTTCCTCAACACCGAGCATGTCGTCGATGAAACTTTCGATCTCTTTTGGATAGACGTTATAACCACCGGAAATAATCAGATCCTTGCTTCGGCCAACGATACAGAGGAAGTGATTTGGCACGGGACCCGCACTGGTCTCGCCGCCCCAACGGCCCATATCGCCAGTCTTGAACCAGCCATCGGGGGTGAACTCCTCCTTGGTCTTCTCGGGCATGCGCCAGTAGCCCTTGAATACGTTGGGGCCTCTGACTTCGATTGCACCGATCTCGTTGACTCCGCACAGTCTGTTGTCCGCCCTTACACGCACCTCTGTTCCCGGAAGGGGTACGCCCACAGAACCGCCAACCCGCGGCCCCCCGTAGGGGTTTGAAACCAGCATCACCGTCTCGCTCATGCCATAGCGCTCCAGAATGGTGTGACCGGTCCGCTCTCGAAAGCTGTTGAAGGTCTCGGTGAGTAGGGGGGCCGAGCCCGACACAAAGAGCCGCATGTTACGGGTCGTCTCTTTGGTGAACGTTGGGTCGAGGAGCAGGCGAACATAGAAGGTGGGCACACCCATCATCACGGTTGATTGGGGCATGTGATGAATGAGGGCCTTGGTGTCGAGACGTGGCAACCAGATCATCTTGCTGCCATTGAGCAGAGCCCCATGGCAGGCGACGAAGAGTCCGTGGACATGAAAAATTGGCAGGGCGTGAAGCAGCACGTCACCTGACTGCCAGGCCCAAAAATCTTTGAGCACCTGCGCGTTGCTTCCAAGATTTCCGTGGGAGAGCATGGCGCCTTTACTTCGACCGGTCGTGCCAGAGGTGTAGAGAATGGCGGCGAGATCATCATCGCTGCGGGGCACTACCTTTCCGTAATCTGAGAGGTGGGCGCAGGAGGTCAACAGCGTGCCGGTTCGATCCTCCCCCAGCGTGAAGACATGGCGACAGCCCGACCTTTTTGCTATGGGTTCAACCCAGCTGTGGTTTTTCGGGCTACAGACCACCACGGCGGGTTCGGCATTTTCAACGAAGTACTGAACCTCTGCGCCCTGGTAAGCCGTATTGAGAGGCAGGAAGACAAAACCTGCCTTAAGCGTGGCCAGGTAGAGGAACAGCGCCTCAGGCGACTTCTCGACCTGAACCGCGATGCGCGAACCCTCGGGCAGGTGAAGACCTGAGAGCAGGTTTGCCATCTTGGCAGTGGCCCGCTCAAGGTCATCCCAGCTGTAGAACAGGCCATCGTGCGTCTCGATGGCGCAGGCTGCTTTGTCTGAAGGGAATCCCTCCCTCAGTCTCGAATAGAGGTTCACGCAGTAAGCCGCTCAGTCAAGCTTGGCGCCTGAGGTGCGAACGAGGTCGCCCCAGCGCCTAATCTCCGATGAGACGAACTTTCCAAAGGCGGCGCCCGTGAGGCTCGGGACCTCGGAGCCGTTGTTGGCCCAGGTGGTCTTGAGCTCCTCTGAGGCCATTGCCTTTTGCACTTCGGAGGTCATCTTGTCCACGATGTCCTTTGGTGTGCCGGCGGGGGCCCAGAGCCCGTACCACGTGCTGACCACGTAGTTTGGAACCCCGGCCTCAGCGGCGGTTGGGACATCAGGGAACGCGGCTGAGCGCTTCGTGGAGGCCACTGCTAGCGCCTTAATCTTTCCGCCTTTGATGTGCTGTGAGGAGGATCCGAGGCCATCGAACATCATCTCAATCTGGCCCGTGATGAGGTCGGTGAGGGCCGGCCCCGCCCCGCGATAGGGCACGTGGGTGATGGGTGCGCCAGTCAGCATCTTGAACTGCTCGCCTGCAAGGTGATGGGCGCTACCGTTGCCAGCACTGCCGTAGTTCATGGCCTTGGGATTCTTTTTGGCATAGTCAATCAGGCCCCTGAGGTCGTTGACAGGTACCTTACTCGGATTGATGACGATGACTTGAGGTGGGTTTGCAACCAGGAGCAGAGGGATAAAGCTTTTCTCGATGTCGTAGTCAAGCTTTGGATAGAGGCTTGGCGCAATGGCATGGTGGGCTGCGCCCATAAAGAAGGTGTAGCCGTCCGGGGCTGCCTTGGCAGCCACTGAAGCCCCGAGAGTTCCCCCCGCACCGCCGCGATTATCGATCACGATGCTTTTGCCCAGCTGTTTGCTGAGCTGGGTGGAAAGGGGCCTCGCAAACGCGTCTGTGCCACCGCCGGCGGGGAAGGGAACGATGAGGGTGATGGGTTTGTTGGGCCAGGGGTCTGCAGCGTGCGCACCTGCGAGAGCGCCCAGTGTGAGCGCAGCCAGTGCGAGCCTGCCAATTGCTCGAATCATGTTGAGTCTCCTTGTGTTTTAGATGAGTTGGGTCACCGATTTGGTAAAGCTTACCTCGCCATTCACAAAAAGTTCATGGTTCACCTCAACCTTATCAAGGTCGTATAGGTAGTTCACCATGAGGCCCGCAGACTGCTTAATGCCCTTTCTGGAAAGGTCTGCAGCCCAGTTGACCCGGTGAAGCCGAGCACCATTTCCCAGATGGAACTTCGCCACAGGGTTTCCACCAGGCTGGGTTGATTGTGCAAGTAGGTAGAGGGTGCATAGGCTCTGCAGGGCTGCCCGCTCGTCTTCAGAGCAGGTGTCGGGCCGCCAGCCCGAAGTCACGCGCTCATTCCACAAGGCTGGTCGAAGACCGAGTAGGTCAACGCTCGCCTGGTGTCGAGCGCGCCAGGCAGGCCTTACATTTTGGGCAGTCAGTGGGGCCCCAGAGCAGACCCAGTCCATGAAAGCCGGGACCGGAGAGAGGGTGCAGAAGGAGCGCAGGCTGGGCAGTTCTTTTTGAAGGGTCTCGGCTACTCGCTTAATGAGAAAGTTGCCCATGGAGACGCCACGCAAACCCGGTTGGCAGTTACTGATGGAGTAGAAGATGGCGCACTTAAACTGGTCTGCGGTCAGCGTCGGAGACTTCTTATCCACGAGCGGGCCAATACTTCCCGGAATCTCCGGGAGAAGCGCGACCTCCACGAAAATGAGGGGCTCATCTGGTAGTTGTGGGTGGAAAAATGCAAAGCACCTGCGGTCAGGCTGGAGCCTGCGACGAAGGTCGTCCCAGCCATCAATGGCATGCACTGCCTCGTATTGGATGATCTTCTCAAGGATGTGCGCGGGCGATCGCCAGTCCACTTGATGCATCTTCAAGAAGCCGGCATTAAACCAAGATCCCAGCAGGTGGGCCATGTCTGCATCCAGCGCTTTTAGCTCGGGTCTGCGATGTAGCGTCTTGAGTAGGTGGTGACGCATGTCAATGATGGTCTTCGTCCCGCTCGGCGCGCGGTTCAGGCGTCTAAGCAATTCTTGTCGCGGAGACTCCGATGCCGCTGAGAGTGCGATGAGATGCTCTGCAGAGGGTTTGCTGGCGTAGGCCTGAGCAGCTGCGAGGACATTTGCTGGTTCGGGATTGAACTTTTCTGCGAGGTGTCGGAAGAACTGGTCTTTCTGCTCATCGCTGAGCAGGTTGTAGGTTGCGATGAGATCGAGGGCCATGCTGGCGGCATTCGACTCTCCGCGCTCTGAGAGCAGTCGCTTCGTGGCGTTCAGCGCCTTTGAGAGGAGTCGGGAGGGAATGATTTTGTCGAGCAGCATGCCTCCTTGAGTATATCGGTCGAACTCTGGCGCCTTAGGCGCGGTCTCTGAGCTTTAAGACAAGCACGAGACCGGCAAGTGGCAGAGTGACTGCATTGGCAAGAATGACGGGCCAAGACTCGATGAGAAGGCCATAGAGCAGCCAGAGCGCAACCCCGGAGGTAAAGACTCCATACATCACCAGAGAGACACCCGAAAGGTCCCGGGTTCTCCACGATTTGAGGGCCTGGGGCACGAAGGCGAGGGTGGTGAGCGCCGCAGCAACCAGACCAACGATCTCCGAGAGAATCACGTTGAAATCCTAGCCTTGCAAAGGGCGATCGGAAGGCGGTCGGGCCAGATCGAATCGATCCCGCGTGAAGGCGTAGGCATCGTCCCCCATTTTGCCCACTGCATCCAAGGCCTGGGGAAGGATGGCGCCGGACTCAAGCAGGCCCGACTGCACGTGAAAGCCAAGCACATCAAGCAGCATCAGGGCGCCGCCACCCGGGCCGGAGGAGATCAAAACGACCTCTCGAAGTCGGCACTCGATGCGAACCCGCGCCTCGGCAACGCCGGGGACCCTCACAAGTCTGCTGGGTGATTGGGTCAGTTGCGCAAGGTCGAACTCACTCACCTCCGGCGGGTAGTCACCCGAACAGAGATTCATTCGGGCGGCGAGGTCAGCCGAGACGATGTTTACCACGCACTCCCTGGTCGCCCGAAGGTTCCTGAGTGTGTCCTTTTCTCTCGCATTCCGAGGGGCGATCTGGACAACGCAGAGCACCGGCGGTTCACAACTGGCCACGGTAAAGAACGAATAGGGGGCAAGGTTGGCCACCGCTTTCTCGCTGAGCGTGCTGACCCAGGCGATGGGTCTGGGCACCACTGAGCCAATGAGAAGCCGATAGTTCTCTCGAAGCCCCTGAGAGGCTGCGTCGAAGAAGGTGTCTGAGGAATCGTGCATGAGGTACTCCTCAAGATTTACGGGGTTTGGGCCCGCGCTGGCGGGTCCTCACCAAGAATGGGCCCCATCCACTCGGCTAGCATTCGCAGCCTCAGTTCAGAATCGTTCTCCTCAAGCAGGCCTCTCTTTTGCTCGGGAGAGAGTGGGAGCAGTTCGGCCCATCGATAGGCCACCCAGCCGCACTCGTCGAGCCGGTAAGGTGGCCAGATGGGCATCTGGGCCTCCGGC
>Ga0214923_10002869_pt1 | contig 22288 bp, 21 predicted proteins | sample LL1510_MetaG_FD_177993 | JGI IMG/M metagenome (GOLD analysis project Ga0214923, IMG submission 177993) | Freshwater microbial communities from Lake Lanier, Atlanta, Georgia, United States - LL-1510 | ecosystem: Environmental > Aquatic > Freshwater > Lake | place: USA: Georgia | collected...
TTTACATGGCGATAATCCCACATTCACCAACACCACCACCAATAGCCATAACCCCACATTCAACATGAACCTGTTTCTTAACGAGAAGTGCAAGGATGCGATGAACATGAAGGATTTCGTGAATTCCATCCAATTGAACATGACCGATATGGAAAATGTTGGCAGGCTCGGTTATGTGGAGGGGATGTCGAATATTCTAATTGACAACCTCCAGAAAACCGATGTATATAAACGCCCGGTTCATTGCAGCGACGTCAAGCGTGAAACCTTATACGTTAAGGAAAACAACCAGTGGGAACGCGACGGACCCGACCACATGAAAATGACAAACGCGGTTCTTGCCGTTGAACAGAAGAATGTGGCACTTGTAAATGAATGGGCGAAAGCCAACCCGCGCTGTATGAATAGCAACACCCGAGAGAATGAAACATACTTCAAGTTATCCAAAGCCGTCACTGATGGAGAGAAGGACGGGAATATAGATAAGGTGATACGTAAAGTAGCGAAGAAGGTTGCTATTGAAAAGGATCCGACGCCTTAAAACGAATATAACCGTGAATTCAAGTTCGCGGTATGAATACATAAAAATACATAAAAACAATATTGGATTTACTCTAGAACCACAACGATGCAAGACGAAACTACCAAAGTCGTAATTCCCAAAGAAACAGTCACGCGTCTCCTCCGGGATATCCGCGATGTAATGACCGATCCGACATTAAACGAATGTGGTATTATATATCGTCATAGTGAGACAGATATTCTTACTGGATATGCATGTATTGTTGGTCCATCCGACACCCTTTATTTCGGTGGTTATTACTTCTTCGTCTTTAAGTTCCCTACGAATTATCCTCATTCCCCGCCGGTTGTTTCTTATCTTACAAACACGAATAACATTCGGTTTCATCCCAATTTTTATGCGAATAAGAAGGTGTGTGTTTCTATTGTAAATACCTGGCGTGGAGAGCAATGGTCGGGATGTCAGAATATTCGTTCGGTTTTGATGACGTTTCAGTCATTATTGGATAAACAGCCGCTACTTCACGAGCCGGGGATTCGTCCAGGTCACAGCGATTTCATATCTTACCATTTGATTGTAGAATATTACAACTATAAATTCGCATGTTTGACGTTGATGAAGGACTTGACAACATATATCACGATAGAGCCGTCGCTTGTCGGCGAGTTTCAAGAGTTCATGAACCGGAAATTTATAGAAAATAAAACACGTGTTCGAGAGATTTTGATAGAACTAACCAAGAAATATCCAGAGAAGAAAACAGTCTCGATTGGTTTATATGGTTGTATTAGTACTTCCATATCATACGATACTATTATGAAGGATTATGACGAGGTAAATGCCCAGTTTGAGTCGTAACGATTGTAATACTTATAATTGTAATATTTCCGATATATGAGACTTAAATTGAAATTAAATGTATCTATATACATTATACTACCATTCTCTCGTTGGCGTCAATTTAAGAGCTCAGTATGCATTTCTGTACGGTATGCAGCAACATGTATTATATTAGTATCACTCCAGAAAACGAACTGCAATATTACTGCAGAAATTGTGGAAATATAGACAATACGATTGCAGCAGATAATATCTGTGTAAGCAAGGTGAATGTGAAGCATGCAGCAACGCCGCAATCCTTTTCACAGGTGGTGAATAAATACACGAAGTTCGACCCGACGTTGCCGCGCATTCATACAATTCGTTGCCCGAATGATGAATGCCCCAGCAATCAAGGAACGTCGGCGGGAGGGGCGGCGGACAAGAAGAAATCGCACAACGAGATTATTTACGTGCGATATGATGATACCAATCTCAAATATGTATATTTATGCGCAAAGTGCGACAAGGTGTGGAACACCGAACAACAATAAACGAAACGAAACGAAATAAACGAATGCATGCATGTTGCGCGGCGCTCTTACTTTTTTATTGTTTTACGATAGTAGTGATGTAAAACAATAAATTGAAACATAATAAAGTGTGATACATATATATATATACACCAAGCCATTACATGATGTCCAGTGGTATTCCTGCTCTTCCAAAAAAACAAATACGCGACCCCGATGCGGAATCCGAGAATGAAGAAGAACCTATTTTACCAGAAGGTGAATCTGGATCTGAATCAGGTGGTGACGCAAGTTCAATTGCCACCGGTGATGATACATCTTCTGTTGTCGATACATCTGATGAAAGCGATAATGACGCAGAGGTTGAGGTAGGGGCCGAGAGTAGTGCCGACGAAGGTGATGGAGAGGACGTGGCGGGGGGGGGAGGTGGAGCAGCAGCAGATAGCGACGATGAAGCAGCGCGCGATGCATTAAAAAAAAAGAAGAAACGTGCCACTACAACAAGCGCCAAGAAGAATTTGGAGGATGACATGACGTTACTTGGAGTTCCTCACGGCATACATTTTGACGACGACGAAGATGAAGAAGAAGACGACGATCAAGAGGCGGATAAAGATAGCAGCGAGTACTTCCAGAAACTGAAGTCAAGTGTTCGTGAAAGCTATATCGATACGTATCATCCGGAATCTTTGTCGCACAATTATGACGAAATACAAACACTTGCGCGAGTTGTCCGAAACAGCGCTGGCGTTATTGTTGATGATTTGCACAGGACAATCCCTATCATGACAAAATATGAAAAAACCCGGATTTTGGGCCAGCGTGCCAAACAAATCAACGAAGGTGCGCCGACATTTATCAAGATCGACTCTACTGTAATTGATGGTTACTTGATTGCGGTGAAAGAGTTGGAACAAAAGAAAACTCCGTTTATTATCCGCCGACCATTACCCAACGGTGGTTCCGAATACTGGAGAATTCAAGATTTAGAGATACTTTAAGGAATGGTGGCAGACCCGCCCGTATGATATGAAAAAGGATGAAAAAGTTTATTATTATGTGTTTGAATACGGTGTGATAAATAGTTATGATGATACTCACCCGATGATGAAGATGAAGATGAATTCGAACTTGATGTAGATGCTGTGAGGTCGTCAAATGTAGGAGTACCGGGAGTACCAGGAGTCGCAGGACTTCGTTCTCCATCTGTCGCGTCGCTATCGTTTTTTTTCAACGTGCAGGCAGCAGCATTTTCTCGACTGACACAGCAACGAAAATATGTTTTTATCGACGCAATAATATCACAATACATCTTTGTTATATTATATTATTATTGGCTTATATTTATTATTGACTTATATTTTAGCACTTCCAACGTTTTCCGCATTCCAAACATGTGACGAATGTGGTCATCGGTTCATCCGCCGAGCGAGTCTGCAGTTGGTAATACGTGCATTTTTTGGATTTGCACTTATTGCACGTAAAGTTGTCGGTGGATGCTTCGATATTCGGTTCGTACTTTTGCTTGTCGCGAACCTTTTTGTCTTCAATCAATTTCTTCCATTTGTCCGGGCAAATTTCCTGATGAGTCATGAATGCGATTTCTTGTGATTTGATATTACCAGAAATGACCGCACTTGATACATCTGGCTTCTTCAAGTTGATATACACAGAACGGAGATGGTCGATGTATAATGTCACAAAGAATGGATTCGACCATTTCTTCACGATATTATTTTTGGATGCATGTTGAATCGCCCAGTTGAATATTCCCTTTTCGATATTCGTAGATATAGTATCTACGTCGTCGTCGGCAGAACCAGGTCCGGGTCCGACTCCGACTCCGTCGTGGGAGGCGTGTAATATCGCAAAGATGCGTTTTTTAACTTCGATACGAAATTGGTCAGGATAAGCGATCGTTTCAACGGCCGACATAGAAATCTATTGTATTATACTATAATAGATTTCTTTAATCAATTTTACGACTTACGTATAACATAAATGATAATTCATTTTACAGATACTCTTCTTCACTCAACTCTGACTCACTTTCATCAGCTACGATGGGTTCGTCGACTACCGACTTTTTAGACTTTACATTCTTCGTATTTGCGACTCGCTTGGGCTTAACAAGCGCAGCTGATTTGGCGATAATCGCATTTTTAATATTGCATTCGACAACTGGATGGTCCGGTTCCAGGTCGGCGTCGGCGTCCGCATCAGATGTTGTTGGAGAATCTGATGGAGGCGTGCCTGATTCGGTATCTGTTTCTGTAATAAATTCACTTTCAGTAGATTCTGACTTATTTTTTTTACCACGCCCTTTCAGTTGTTTTTTACAACGCGGAGTTTTATCTTCACTATCGTCGTCGACTATAAATCCATCCTTTAAATATCCGTTGCTTGTTTTTTTGTGTGCAGGAACCGCGTCCAACTCATCGACTTCATTTTCATCCTCAAGAGCAGTAGCCGCAAGGTCTTCAAATCCACCGAATAAGTGTTCGTATATCTTATTCCATAACTCGGTCGTCAAGTTAATCGCGGTTTCTTTGTCAATCCTAGCGACAAGTGCAATATTTCCGTAAAAAATAATCTCGTCGATTGGCGGAGGCATCTCATATTTATTTTCATACCCGGCGCGTCCATCAGATTTCGCCCATACATCGACATAAATGTATTTTGGAATAACTTCCTCATTTTCAACCGGAAATGTCAGCTTCTTCTTATTCTTGTATCTAAACGTGTGATAACAACTGAAGCCGTCATGATTACGATATCCGCATTTCTTGGAGAGTAGAACTGTAAGTTCATCCAACGTTGTTTCACTTGCAGGTTCAACAACACATTCTGATAATGAACCTGTTTTTGAAATAATAACAATCGATGTTTGTGTGTTCGGGTTCGATTTCGGGTTCGGGTTCTTTTTCGGGTTCGGGTTCTTTTTCAGTTTTGTATTTTTGACTTCATTAAGAGGGAGAGTTTCGACGTCCATGAATGACTGTGTCATTATGTGAATATATCATACTATGGTTATGTTTCTATATTGTTTATGAATAATGAGCACGCATACACCGATACATACCACAGACATATGCGATATAAACATAACTCATGATATTATGTATCAGGCTTTGTGAAATATACGTTATGGCCACGAATCACGTCCGCGATCAAAGAAAAAAACAGAATGCACGCCAAGCAACGGTTATCTCAGGACTCAGTACTATTTATCGTAATCAATCAACGACTCATTCGATACAAACTCATCAGCAAACAGAACCGCGTATATTTTTGCTCGACATAACATTAGACGAAATGAATAAAATGTACCCAAGGATACATGGAATCATCGAGAAGGGGCGTCTTCGACCCAAAGGTACTGAAGTATTTTTCGTATATAAGAAAATTGAACATTTGATTGTAACTGACGACGGTGTCTATGAAATTCACGGTGGCCATGGCGACCATCGCGGTGGATCCGATACCGTAATACTCAAAGAGAGAATTCCGGTCGATGGAGTGGTTTCTACTGTCGAAATGATTATTATGTGCGAAGATCACGATAACAAGACGACGATGACGGTTCCATTACTCGTGGATGAAAGTTATTACAAGTTATCTCGCGCGAGCGTCGATGCCGGGGATACGCATGCGAATACTACATTCACCGGTTCGTATCTTTCACCGAAACACATAGTAGAACGACATATGAAAATAGTAGTGAAAACACACCCAAAATCTATGAATGCTTTTGTATTCATTATGAATGAAACAGAGACGGAAGTACTCGATTTTTATATGACAACCGAAAATGGTATAATAACCACTTCCGCAATAGGCAGGAATGGAATTAGAGATGTAATTACGAAAACGTGCAAAGATGATATTAATTCGTTTTTAGAGCACTTCAAATTATGTTCGTAATATACACATGAATACAATATATACTATTCGTAATGTTGTGGTTTATACAAAATATTCTTTTTTCTATTAGTTTAATTGTAGTTATACATTATTTGTACATCTATTTCGAAACAACACTGACCGCCCCAAAAGTAAAAGATTTGATCCACTGTCCAAAACAAAAATATAAGTCGTTATTTGACACTATAAACAAGAATTTAGACAATAATCTCCAGCCATCAGGTGCAGGAGCCGGAGGAGGACGAACGACTGCCAAGTCGTCATCTTCTTCGAATTTAGGAATAGATCATGACGAACCACAACCACCGGTATATGATGAGCGTATAAATAATAGTAGTAATAGGAATGATATGAAAACCGATCTAAAAGCATTTCTGCGCGGTATCGGGCTCAAGTCAAAGTCGTCTGCTGAAATGTCATTTCGCCCAAGCTATGAAACGAGTTAAAGATATAACGTGTATATTTATTATCTCATGCAGCATCATTATCAGCAGCGTTCGCAGCAGCAGCAGGTTAAACCTCCGACGATGAATATGCGTATTTTAAATTCGCAAGATACCGATAGTTTATTGTCAAATTTTCCGGCTACAAGACTTTCTTATGAAGCGTCTATTCATAAGAACGACAAACCATCGATTGTTACAGATTATAAGTGTTTTATACTTCCGAAGGGCCGACGTTGCATCGCGTGGGCTACCGAATGGAGGCGCAATAAAATATTCGCGGTGATTGATATTGATGGTGCGAATAACCGCGACCGCGACCAGGATCGCAGTATTTCGCCTGTCATTCGCAAATTTCATCAAGATAATGGTTGGTTTCCTGGAAAAGTTCGTATATTTGATGCATGTTTTGACAGGTCGCTTGTTTATGGAACTGTATTTGGCGGTGTATCATTTCGAATGAATGATCACATGTCACACACGCAATTTTTCTCTATTCATACAATTTATTGGTATAAGGGTAATCCGGTTCCACCCCTCGCCGCTGGCGGTCATATTCGATTATGTGAAGATATGTTTAAAGAACACGATATTCGTCAAGTTGCTTATACAAAACAAAATAGTATTATATTTGGATTACCAATATTATGCAATACAGAACAAGATGCCGAAAATATCGTGCGTGAGTTGCCATATGAAACATTTGCGATACAGTATCGTTATTTCACACATGCCCGTGTATTTCAAAGAATACTTCAAGAAAGACCGGCGACGTTGCATTCGCAGCACCCGGTTGTTGCTAATATTCAGGCACCCGCACCCGCACCCGCGTCTTCACCGATACCTGTATCAGCAGTACCAGTACCTACATCCAAAAAGTTGTTTATTCCTCCACCCGATGATATGCTTACCAATATTCAGGCGACATTTATAGTTCGACCCAATATTCAGAATGATATCTATGAATTATTTGTATTACCGTCGTCGTCACGCGGTGGTGGTCGTTGCGAACCCATTTTTCACAACTTCGCGCATATATCAGGCTTTAAAACGAGTGTTATGATGAATCGCCTGTTTCGTAATATTACAGAGAATGAACGGTTGGATAGCATGGAAGAAAGTGAAGATGAAGCCGAATTCGAAAATACAGAACCGGACAAATATGTTACACTTACAAAAGAGTACAACATCGTATGTCGGTTTAATAAACGGTTTTGTCGTTGGGTACCGATAGAAGTTGTTACAAGAGGTGATATCATTACGGAACAACAGGTGAAACAACACGAAATTCGGTATTTGAATTATCGCCGCAACAAATGAGTATAAACATTACGTTATAATAATATTATCCTCCGTATATGAGACCACCTGTGTATTCAACTTCCGTATCATTTCATCGTCTATTCAACGCGGTGAATATCACACAACCGATTTTTCGTGAATGGAAAAACCAACTGCCATTTATTCAACCATGTTACTCGGTTTCAGATGCATCTTCAAGAGCGATTATATCAGTGATGCGCGAAAATCGTATTCCGATGATATGTGCTAATCCGCGTCAAGTATCATTCGTCGATGATCATTCGTTGGTGATTGAAAACAACCGGTTTGGAACAAATGAATATATTGCCCGAAATATGAAGGACTTGGTGGCTTCGCCTCATGATCGTCCTCCGGCGGCTTCGCCTCGTGCTCCGGCTTCGCCTCCGCTGTGGATCCATACAACTATTTCAAACGACGGAATCATGCAAACCCGCGAGATGTTTGAATACATATGGGCTCACAAATATATACTCAAGGGTATCGTTTTTGATATTCGTAATTTCTCTGATAAAAATAGTTCAGTACAACCGTCGATGTACAGTTACAAAATCGCGATCGACTATCTCTTTAGAAATATAATACACCCATTTGAAAAGGAATACGGGATTCAGACCCCGGCGATTATGATTGACGGACAGGACCATATCACCCAAATTCGGCATTTGGCCGAACTTCGTTATTATGCGTTCGATTGTACAACAAGTGCCATTCAAAAATGTAAGAAGCATAAAATGGATCTGCATTTGATTGTTGATTCGTTGATCGATCGTAATAGCCATGCATGAATGAATTTATTTTATTCATCTATTATATACATAGTATCATGAGCACCTCTGCATCAGAAGAGCCTTTGTTCGGTGGAGCTAACCGCAAAATCCGTCTCAGCGGTGAGCATATGAACCTCCAGCCTTCCGCCCCCATCAGCGGTCAAAAAATCCGTAAAATCAAACCGTTTGTCTTCCGTGACCAGAAGAAGTATTTAGCGCGTTTGCATTCGTCGCCTTGTCGTTCGGCCACTGCACGTAAATGCAAGAGCCGCAAGTTGCGCCAGAGTTGCAAGTACGCCCGTGGTGCGAAACGCACATTCTGCCGCAGACGTAGCAATAAGAGCTACATTAAGTCGTAATCATGACGCTTTCGCTATTGTTTCATTCCTTTCATTCCATTTCATTATAATATCATAATAATATATCATAATGTCATCCTATTTACATTCAAATCCGCTGGCGGAACATAATTCCGGGGTTGCATTATCGAGCAATCAAATCCCCCAGAATGGTGGAACCGGTAATATGTACCCTGGCCAGGCTGGACGCGCTTTCGTTCAAGGAGGTGGCGGAATGAGTCAATTTCATTCCTTTCATCCTGGAAATGCAGAGAGTGATAGCGCTTATGCACGCGGATCGTACGCGCCAGTTAGCGTTGGTATCAATTCTGTCGCCACCGGTGGTGGTGCTAGCCGAAAGAAACGTTCTTCGCGCCGTTATAAAAAGAAGACCGTCACCTATCGCCGTCATCGTCGAACGATGAAATGCAAGAAGTGCAAGTGCGATATTATTATAGGCGCCAACGGTGTTCGTCGGCATAGTCGTTTCTGTAAGCATAAATGCTGTAATAAATCGTGCAAGACTGTGAATACGCGACGACGCAACAGGCAAACCGGTGGAGGTACATTTGCGAATGCCGCGTATTCTATCGGAGGTTCAGGAACCGAAGTGAATCGCGAGAATACAGCATTAGCCAATCCGGCTCCTCATACTGCTTACAATAGCTGCCACCCGGTCGCATAAGGTTCCGTTCCATTTCACTCTGGTTCCATTTCACTCTGGTTCCATTTCACTCTGGTTCCATTTCACTCCACTAATTGAATCAAGCATTTTCCATTTGTTTTTGGAATGGTTGATTTCATCTTCGATTTCGCGCTTGTCTCCGTTATCACCGAGAGATTTCCAGTTTCTTCATCAATCTCAATAATATCCGCATCGGCAATCGCTGCTTCTTCTTCTTCTATCGCACGCGAGGTCTTCTTCGCCGAAACAATCGGCGGCTGATATTTCACCGTCCAGTTGTTTTTGTAGTATCCTTCTGTATCCGTCATAATAATACGATATCTCTGCTTGATATAATACGTCTGACGTTTCAACCACTGTGACCGAAATAAATCCTGAGGATCTATAATATCAATCACGAGAGGCGACGAATGTTTGACGCGCAGGATTCGCCCAACCGATTGACAAACATCGGTCTTCGGCGACGCCATAATCAGCGTTGTTAAAGTCTTGATATCCAATCCCTCCGATGCCATCGCATATGTCGCAATAATCACCTTCTTGCTCTCACTCAGTTTTAGCGCGGCTTCTTTCATTCCGCCAACATAATACCCCACCGTCGCTATTTTCCGGTGTTCGATCGCATCATGGAAATATTCCAGGAGGGATCGGTTGTGTGCCAATATCATAACTTGCTGGTCAGGGTTCGTCGCTAGTTCATTCTGTAGGACATCCAATACAAACTCGCTCCGCCGATTATAATTGCACACTTTAGAAATCATGGTGCTGAATTTTGGATTGCCGCGGTAATCATATTCCGTCTCGTTGAATTCCGCGTCATCCACTTTATATTGGATGCCCTTGACAATAACCGAATGCGTCGTCGTGTCGTTTTTCTCTTTATGGACCACGTCGCCGAGGAAATGTTTGAATACTTTTGTGAGCCCGTCTTTACGCACCATCGTCCCGGATAATCCAAGCGTATATTTTGTCACTATTTTCATCATGCAACGGCAAAACACTTCCGCCGACATGTGATGACATTCATCATATACTGTGAGACCAAACGTGTCGAACATATCTCTCGGATAGTCCTTCATAGAGAGTGATTGAAGCATACCGATGACGATATCTTTATCATCGATATCCACGATTTGCCCCTGTATCATTCCGACACGCGCTGCAGGAAGGAATTGCTGAATTCTCTCGATCCACTGATTCAAAAGGAAACTTTTATGAACGACAACGAGAGTTTTTACACGAAGTCGGGCGATGACATTAAGCGCCATAACCGTTTTGCCTTTGCCCGGATCTACATCAAGGAGCCCACCGCCACCCATCCCGACATTTTCGGGTTTTGTTACTTGGTGTATATATTTATCAACGATGACATTCTGATATTCACGCATCTCACCAGAGAAGACGAGAGATTCGGATACAGGCGTGCCTGGTGGAATCCGTGTTTCTTCTGGAAGACCGTATATTTTGGTTCCATAAAACCGCGGAATATATATTTTTTTAGAACATTCGCGGTAGATCGGGAATTTAGGTGGCTGAACCGGTGCTTTAGGGACATATGCACCCACGGTGAGTTCATCTCTCAACAATTTAAGATCGTCGGCGTCCATGCATTCTTTGAGAAGAGTATAGCCGCGAGGACCGAAATACGATACAACGACGGCCGCGGTGGAAGGGGGTGAAGTCATCGTCGGTGTATGTGTAAATATAAACTGAATACTCCGAGAAATTTCAATTCTATTTGGATTAGTTTTAAAATAATATATAGTATAATAATAATAACATTCTATCTCGGTTATATATAGGCCAATATTACACAATATAGTATGGATACATTTCGCACATTAATGCGTCAAGAAAAACAACACGAAATGGTGATTTTCGTCCTATTAATATTGTATATCGTTTTTACTCCCGCGGTTCCTCGTGCGCTTGCCGAATATGCTGAAAGCACCGCCGGACAAGTAATCGTCGTTATTCTTGCGATTACTCTTTTTCTCAGCACCAACCCGGTTGTCGGTATTTTAGGGTTTTTGGCTGCTTATGAGTTCATTCGTAGGGCCAGTCGCGTGACCGGTGTTTATGGTATTGAGACGTTCTCTCCCACCGAGAAAAAGAAACAAGAAGTTATGACCGCGATGAACCCTGCACCAGTAAAGACCCTTGAAGAGGAGTTGGTGGATACGCTTGTACCCATCTCTCCAAATGATAATATTGGGCTAACTGACGGCGGTTCGTTTCAACCGGTTCTTGGAGAGCTTTATGGCGCCGTTGAACCTGAATATGATGGGGTCATCTAATGACTGAATTAACGAGTGAATGAATGAACGAACGAATGAAGAAATTCATTATAATACATGATTTATTATAATGAAATGAACAAGTAATATTACCACTCGGTGTCCCCGCCGCCGCCACCGCGTTGCCCCATGACAACGCCGGACGAACTTACACGATTTCCGATACGATTAAATAGAAAACGAAACAAATAGAAGAGAATTGCCGCGATTACGAGACCAACTAATGTTCCGATAAGCGTACGAAAGATGTCATTTTGTAAGATGGTCTCCCAGTTTAATCCAAACTTATTCAAGTCCAGTTCAGCCAAACTACCGAGCTCACCGTTATTCGCGGATTGCTGATATAAAACGGTTCCATCCTCGCCTGTCGGGTTGCATTTGATGTAAATATCACCGTCGCCTTTCGCGTTATTTGCGCCGCGTTTATTATAGTAATACATGTTTTTCGGCATTTGATTCTCGCTAATTGGTCCGGTTTTGGTGATAGCGCTATCGCGGTTCGGGTCATTCAAGCTAGCCAACGAGTCGCGAAACACAAGAATCGCATCTTTTTTATGATATACGATGTAGTTATATACTCCTGTATATTGCGGTAATAAGTGCCTGCCAACATAAGTGAAAAACCCCTCCTTTGGAATAAGGTTGCCTAAATTGAAATTATTCACATCAGATATATACTTTCCACCACTGCTTGACCGGCTGGGAAGATTCTGCAAAATCGTATTCATAATATCGGAGCTTTGCTTTCCGACGCCATTTCCGATATTTATAGGGATGGATACGATTAAATTACGTCCATCTGCACTTGAATGATATGCGAGTATTTCCGCGTCGGCAAGAGCGCCGTCATAACGATGTAACGATGGCTGATGAATATGAATATGTTCAACTTTATAATCAACACCATTGTATCTTGCAGGATAGAGACCGCCGCTTCCACTATCGTACGGAATACGCAAATAAGATCCCTTGTGAAATACATTACATGTACTGGTGTTATATTGATATGAAAAACTACATGTGGATGAACATTGACGGTCGTCTTTTCGCATAATGTCGGATGTTAAATTGACTGGTGCATCTTGATTTGATTTTCCACTAGATGCCATCGAATGTTATATATAAATTTTCACGTATTGTATGTATTTACTATAATATAATTATATATAAATTATGTATATGGAACCGGATGAAATTATCACGAAATAAGATAAGAAAGATACGAAAACAACAACATCAGAGTGTGAGAAAATGGAAAAAACATCATAAGTCGGCACGAAGATCTACATTTAGACAAAGCCGCCGTCAAAATATGACAGGAGTTATGACAAAGTATCCATCTAAACTGAACAGTGTAGTAAATCGTACGCTGAAAAAATACATTTCACTTCCAGAGTTGGAACAAATAAAGGAAAAATACAAGAAGATTCGACGTATGCGACGAAAACAAAAACATTATAAAATGATAGGTGGTGAAGAAGGTCAAGGTGGAATACAAATGCAAGAAACCAATACCGCCCCCCCTGCCCCTGCCCCTGCTGCCAAATCTGCATATTCACCAGAGGATATGAATACAATAATACAAACTGTTGTAACTGCGGCAGTTACTGCCGCTTTAAAGGCGAATTCTGACGCAAAACCACCTGCTACGAATGTCGCAGATCCAAAGGCGACTACCACCGTAAATAACCAACCAACCGCAGCCCCTGTTTCGAATAATGGAGAAGATGCAGAAGCCAACGCTGACACTAGCAAGACCACAGAGACCGGTGCCGTCAGTGGCACCTCACAGAAGGACGGTAAAAAGCAACCGTTTTCATTAGGACCTGAAGTAAAAGGCGATATTTCAATCGGCGTAGAAGTACATGAATGTAAAAACAAGGATGAGGTATGGAAATTAGTACAGTTTCTTATTCAAAAGGGTCTTCCTTATTATATCCAGATTGAACTTAAAACCGGTGATAAACCCTTGAATAAAAACGATACGAATATATTTGACCTGCGTCGTATATTATACGGTAAATTCACACAAGATATCAAAAAGATACAGTCAGACAAGCGTAAATTATACATAGAAGCCAAGGAAACGGTGGGTATTGCGAATGGCGATACATTTGGCGTTGATCAACCCGGCCTTTTCATTTATACTGGTGAAAAAGGTCAAGTATTAAAAGAATCAACCGATTCATCGATTAAGGTTCGAATATTACAAGAGGATAAAAACGCGGCACCAAGCATTTTAACAGATTCCAAACGCTTATACAAAATAAAAGGTAAAGACGCCGATGTAAAGCCCGCGTCGATTGATACAGTAGCCTTTTTACAAAAACTAGATAGTAAGAATAAGATAGATACATCCGAATTTAGATTGCAGATTGCACCGATGACACCGGATGAGTTGAACAAGGATGCGCAGAATATTGCAGCTGGAAATGATAACCCCGATGTAAAGGTGGTAGTCGATGAGTCGAATACGTATGTCGTGAATCTGGAAGTAGGAGAACTAGGATGCAAGATAACATCTGTTCAAACACTCAAAAAATCTCTCGAACGTGCGCGCGCAAGCCTTGAAAATGAAAAGGATCAAACTAAAACATCTGCGATGGAAATCTTGAAAATGTTGAATGCGTTAATGGAAAACCCCGAGTTCATGAAAAATGACGGATATGCCGACTTTAAAGAGCAGGTTTATGGGTTCTCGTATAAGATTCGCGGTTCCGAGAGAAAGTATAGTTTTACACAAATGCAGACATTTTTGGATGATAATAAAGAGAGCCTTCCGCCGGGTCTTGCAAGAGAATTCTTAAAATTAATGAAATTATTAGGACATGGACCAAATGGTGCAAATGGTGAATGTGAGCGGTTTGATGGCGCGTCTCCGTCTGTATGGGAGCTTTCTCGTATTCAAACATTCGAAGAAGACGGAAAAATAGTAACGAAAAAAACGGACACACTAGATAGTGCATCAAACGTGAAAGGTTTTGCCAAACAATTCTCAAATTTAGGACAAGCTGCTAAGGAAAATGAAACAAAGGAAAATACACAATCAGGTTCCTCATCCGCATCGCTATCTGGTTCATCTGATTCGTCCGAGACATCTTCAACAAAGCCATCGACTGCTTCAACATCTGCCGCTGCGGCTACTGTGTCAGTCGTAGCAAGTACATTACAAGGAAGGTAAATAACGTAACGATGCACTATCATATGCTGTAACGCGGAATGCATCATTATAACCTTCCACATATACCGTATCACCCGAGCTGACATTATTACAACCATATTCGTTTGTTCCACTCTTTCCATTTACGACAACCGGTAATTTGATAGCGTTGTTTTTATCACTGAGTGTATAAAATTGCCATTTATCACGGTTTGTAAATAATGGCCGGCCAATAAGCGGAAGAATGGTTTCTTGTGATGGTGTAGCGGATGGTGTGCTGCCGCTGCTGCCTCCGCTTCTAGTAAGAATACCAACCTGGCGATACGTCGTATCTACCGAACGTGTCGGTACATTTACGCGGACGCCGCCGCCACCCATGCCACCGTAATGAATTGTCTCAACACCGCCCCGAATATCATACATCGGGCGCGTTGAACCAACAGAGTTATCGCGAAGTGGTGGAACATACGGGTTTAATAATACGTCCTGGTTTGAAGACGGGCCACCTATCCCGAAATCCAACGAATCGGATTGTTGCTGATCGGACGACATCATAATAACTGGACTAGAGCTTGCGCTGTAATGACCGTAGCCATAGCCGTGGTGTCCGTGGTGAGGATGAGATCCATGGCCGAAAAAACGAGAATGCGCATAAATCGCGATACCCACGACGATAACTGCCAAAATAACGAGCGTGATATTTTCAAAACATAAAACACCAGGTGCGCACTTACGAACCATGATTGAAATATAGTAATATACGAATAATGCTAAACGCACCAAAGAGGTTAGTATTATTATATGCCTTTATTTATTTTTATGATATAAATATAAATACAATATACGTATTATACGTATTACCCGTATTATCGATGGAACCGATTAAAGGGCTCGTAAGTGTTATTATACCGACGTACAATCGATACGAGTTGCTAAACCATAGCATAAAGAGTGTATTAGCGAATACGTATAAAGAGGTAGAAGTCATCGTAATAAATGACTGTTCTACTGACCCGCGGTATTATTCTGGAGAATTAGAAAAATACGATAAAACGACCGTAATTCATTTGCCAGTAAATATGCGAATAAAACATAACGCACCTTCTGCACAGGGAATGACTAAAAACTATGGATTAGAAAGCGCACGGGGCGAATGGATCGCCTTTTTAGATGATGATGATTTTTTTCTAGAAAATAAGTTAGAAGCGCAGCTATCCTATATGCTCTATAATAATTGTAATTTTTCATCTACAAACATGTATGTAATCAATCATAATTCAATCGGAACTGATAAATTGGATTTTAATATCATTAGTAAATATTTTCAAAGTGATATTCCACAGGTTTTCAACTACAATATCATTCATAGAACGAACTATATAAATAATTCATCCGTTATCATCCACAATTCGATTGTAAATAAGGCGGGAAAGTTTAATATAATACAATACGAAGATTGGGACTATTGGAAAAGAGTGATACAATACGCGGATTGTTTATATATTAACGAACCACTGGTGTATTATACAAAAACGATAAATAATAGCGAAAGCGTTCGATATTATAATTGAATCTATGAATTATTTAGCACCGCCAGGGGTTGCAAATCCTTTCAACATATTCGTTATTCCTTGGATGCCGCCGTTGCCGGTGACTTGATGCATAAATCCTTCTGCCGACTTCAACAAAGGACCCATTTCCTTCATACTATTCATGAGGTCCTTTTGTTGGTTCATGAGAGATTTTGTTTGGTCGGTTAAACCCCGCACGCCTTCTTCACCAATAATATTCTCGATATTATCATACGCCTCTTCTAGGGTAGATGCATAATCGATACGGTTGGCGTCTTTCGTACCGTCTGTACTTTCGTTTTCGCCATCATGTTCTTTTCCGTCATAACTGGCCGGCGACAAAGATGCCATTCCTTGTTTCTTCTTCTTTGCGGGCTTCTTACTGGAAATTAAATTTGCATTTCCTTCTTTTTTATCTTTTTTATCTTTATTGTCATTGACTGGTTTATCCGAGTCATCTTCCTTCTTATCATCCTCCTTCTTATCATCATCCTTGTTATCATCTTCCTTCTTATCATCTTCCTTCTTATCATCTTCTTTCTTAGTCGTCATTCCTTCCATCACTCCTTGAGAACCAACCATTTCAAGGAGAAAAACCGTCGCAAATGCGGTTAAAAGGACAATAATCATATTTTTACTAAAGTATGACATAAGCAGACCGATTAATGCCATAAGCACAACCGCGTTGATGTTCTTGTTGCCAAGATGACGTAAAATACTCAATAATACGAGCAACAAACTGCCGTATAATACAAACTTATTTTGAAAGAATGGAGTATTGAATACCTTGTTAATATAAGACATTATGATATATGAAAATGATGATAATATATATTTTAAGAATATAATAATTTTATCCTCAGTAAATTGAAATGTATTTACACATGTGACATAATCGGTCGTATGGCTTATGTCACGTTATGAATTAGGGATGTGTCAAAAATTTAATAGGGAAATACATGGGTTTGACCCGAATACAAGCTCACCGGATCTAACGGAGCATTATATTTGTATATATACATTTTCATTCAAAAATACGTTCAAAGATTATATAAACTTCGCAAAATGTTATGGCGCCACAGTTGAAATCGTAGAAATCATCTGGTTAACCCCTGGGGATGAAATGGTTGGAATATACAAAACATTTTGGTTTCGTATATTTCAAAGAATGTGTCGGAGATGGCTTACACAACGTCGGTTTTCGCGCTCAACTCGATTATATTCATTTCTTCTAAAACGAGAATACCAAGTCACTAATACATCAATATAATGGGTTCTTCTTCATCTTCCTCGTCGTGTTCCTGAGCCTCACTTTTTTCTTCTTCCGCCTCACCTTCTTCTTCTTCTTCATCGTCGTCTTCTTCAGCCTGACTTTGTTCGGCATATTCTTCTTCTTCGTCAGCATCGCTTTGTTCGTCGTCTTCGTCTTCTTCATCCTCACTTTGTTCATCTTCTTCTTCCTCTTCTTCTTCCTCTTCTTCTTCCTCTTCTTCTTCCTCTTCTTCTTCACTATCATCGATGTCGTCGATGTCGTCGATGTCGTCGATGTCATCCGCGTCGTATTCAGCCTCACTTTGTTCGCCATCGTCTTCATCAATCCCGGAATCGCTGCCGTCTTCTTCTGCACGTTGAGCGTCATCATCCATAAATGTGATTTCATTCATTTTATCGATTGTAACTCCGATCACCGTATCCACATTCATTAACTTATCATAACTGTTCCGCATCTTTTTTAAAAGAGTACCAATACGTTTTTTATCAATGATGAGTTCAGACATCATTCCATTCGGTTTTTTCGACATCGTCGAGAGATTTTCACGTATAAGTTGATTGATGTGGCGATATATTTCATCTAAATAGTATAACTGACTACGGTGTTCCTCTACCATCGTATCGAACAGTCCCTTGGCTTTCATATATACTGAAATTAGGTGCTTATTATATTTCATGTTATGTCGAAGCGTGAGCATCTTCTCGATTATTTTGCGTTTGGATTCTTTATCGCTTGCACGAAAATCATGGATGGTGGTGTCGCGTTGGGCTAAAAAGTCGGAATCACCATATGTGTCGTCGTTCATTTCATTCATACTATCGTTCATATTCTTTGAGTTACTATTATGTTAGAATAAAAACAGTATATTACTACGTAACTACGATATCAATTCGCCAATTTTTCTAACTTATTCCACCAGCTGCATGGTTTATGCCAAAATTCAGTATAATAAATATCCCCATCACATAAAAATGCGGCGGTATAACTATAAGAACTTGCAGAGGTAACAAGTATATCCGCCAGGGTCATTCCAATAAATGTATCTTCGTTGGTGTCATTCAAATGCATCATAATATCATCGCCGATAATGGCGTGCTTACATAAATCCGCGAATTTGTCTTCGGTTCCTTGTGAATAGATATGATACTGAATACGATTATCAGAGTCGCGATTCAGATACGTCTCTCGTATCTTCAAAAGAGAACGTATATAATATTCGTTTGTGTATTCCTCACCACCATTTGGCCGAGTATCATCGCAATTCGGCCGCCGGATATGAACTGAGAGATGATGTGTATATTTTGTATCACTCGCTGATGGTGGTGATGGAATACGATACAAACGCAATCTCTCACGCACCCGGTCTTTGTTTCGCCAGTAATGCTCTTTTATCCGCCCCATACTTTTACTCTTCATACAGGTATCGATATGTTTCTCGACATAATTGAAGATGTCATAGAAATCAGGCGTCAATATTTCAATAGTTCGGTCTGAATTTATAGCATCGTTATAGTTCAAATAATTCGATTTCATATTCATTAATTCCTCCAATTTAGCGATAAATTGTGGGTCAGCGTTGTAATTATGCGCGATCTGTTTCGGCGTTCTATACACAAATACAGATTCTTCATATTCTTCTGCATAAATACACGTCCAAATAAACCTCTGAAACTGCGCACCAAACCCATCATCAAATGGAATCGTTGAGAAATACCGTTTTTTCAGTGGAGCCGATACTACTACTACATTACGGTCAATATCGCGTTTATCGAGTTCTTTGGGGGCAGCAACAAACTGGCTTTCATCGTTGAGTTCATATGCATTTGGCTGCGTCTTATCATTTCTCTCTGATGTAAGTCGTCCAATATGTCGATTCGTGATCTGATTGTAAAATCCAGAGAGAAACCCAAGTTGCATCCACTTATTTGCATAATCCATCTCGAAAAATTGGTTGGGCGTGTCATAATTACCTACCGTTAATATTGCGGCTACGTCAATCAAAGAGGGGCGAAAACTGTAATGCGGCCAATAATGACAATTGTCATACCCGATATCACCGACGACCTTATGTTGATGAAGAGCGATCTCGTGCGTCATGCGCCGGATTAAACGATGTCCTTGTATTTTGTAATCACGCACCGTCTCTCCATAATTACGATTGTATAAGATTTGACGGACATTATATCCGGAGTTTCGCGCATCGGTCATCATTTGTGTCGCTTTCTGAATATAACTTCCTGGAGTGTGAAAGAGAAAATCATCCTCCATGTGAATCCAAAATTCGGGTTTTATTTCATTCAATTTGTCCCAAATGATATTCATGCTACTTCGATGACCCTTCTCCTGCGGACATTTCATATAATAATCGATCCATGGGTAATTTTGTTGCATCATAGTTCGGTCTTCCTCACTAGAATTATCATCTACACAATACCAATAATCAATCATATCGACGTCATTCCACATATTCAATATAGAATTCACGGTTTGTTGAAATAAATCTAAGCGCTTACATGTGGTAAATGTAATAATGACACGAGGTGACATATTTCGGTTACGTTTTACAACCGCGATCGATGGCAACTCTGCAGGCATATTTTTATTGAGATATGGCAATTTATCAATCGGGCGCGACAAATGAAACTCTTGACAATTGTTTTTTTCGAAGTCGGGTGTGACTTTTAATAGCTTGCACGGTGCAACAAGCGCGTGTTTAACTTTCGCGAAAAGTTGATTCCACGTTTCAATATCATCATCGCCATAACTGTCATTTTTAGATGCAATAACTGCAAGAAAATTATCTACGACATAAAATAGCCGCAATATCTCTTCATATGTGTCCTCTTCAAAAAAATTGCGATAAAATCGGAAATTACTGTATGTTGATGCCAGGAAGTGATATGCCATAATATTGTGTCGGAGAATCGTCTTACAACATTCATATCCACTTCGCTTGTCAAATATATAAAACGCCGATATGGAATTATTGTATTCTATAATATCGTGATATTTATCTGTTGTAAGGAACAGCTTATTCTCTGGAAACTTGTTGTAATTCTTATATTTATGATAAAGCGCATTTACCATGACGTGATTTCCGTCCGCGCGAAGGATTTCCATAGTAGAAGCAACGCCCTCGATTCGTTCTTCGTCGTATTCCATCGTTTTACAGTAATATTTTAGTGAATTATACTTGTCACCTTTTTTGTTATACAAATCCCCGAGGCAGAGCGCGCTGTAATATTTCTCCTGATCCCAATTGTTTTGCGAGAGGACGCGAAGGTACCATTCGACTGCCTTGTCGATATAAGCCGGTCCTGCATCCATCCAACTCTGAGCGCAATAGAACGCATATCTCTCAGCGAGTCCTCTGTCTTTGCCAAGTCTCATCTCTTCGTTAAACCCGCGTTCAAGAACTGCCGCATCTTTGATATATTTATTGGGGTCTTGACTACGGCTGCCGGTTCGACCCGACTCAACGTAATAACTCCCTTGAATCGCATAGGAACTGTCTTCCTTATCTACACAAGTAATATATTCATGCAGCACGCCCACAAAGCGCCAACGTTTCCGATTATTTACGATGAGTGTTCTCAAATACACAAATGACTGTCCGAGTTTTAGTTGATATGCGTCATGTGTAAGATCACGCGGCATTCGAAAATCGCCATGAATCGAATCATCGGCATCAAAAATAAAGAGATAATCGGTTTTATTAAACGCCATTTGAAGTGCAAGCGTACGATTGAATCCGAAATCCTGCCATTCAACCTGCTCAATATGTCCAGGAATATTGCGCTTCTTAAAAAATGCGCGAATAAGATCCATCGTATCATCAGTTGAACCGGTATCTGATATAAAATATGCATCAAAATCCACATACTTGCATAGATTTTCAAGTGTTTGCATTATAATGTGTGATTCATTTTTTACAATCATGTTCAGGCAAATTGTATAGGATTTAGAAGGATTCTTTACGATTTCCACATTTGAGTCGGCGCCCACGTCTAGTTCAGTGATAATCATTCGATATACGCTTACATGAAATAACTATTTGTTTTTAGGTCTGTTTTATTTTACAATGATATAATAACCATATTATAAATAACTATATATATTACTGTAATGTCATTTACGCGATTTCATGATGACCCGGACCGTATTAAAAAACAACTTCAGCAATCTACCGATGTAGGGCGATATCGTTTGAATGTGCCGGGTCCTGGTGATAAACCACACTATATTGAAGACCCATATATTCGCGCACAGTTATGGGCAGGGAATATTATGACGAATACTGTAGATGTCGAGGCAGAGTTGTTCGGTCTTTCGCGCCGCCTGAACCGTGACTCCGCTGACAACTATCACCATGACGACCGCGCTTCTCTCGCAACACGAACGAATGAGATGATACGATGCCCTACTCGTGGTGGCAGTTCTGTAGAACAATCGCGGGCTACACATCCCGCATGGATGTTGCGCGACGTTGAACAGGACAACTGGAAGATGCTCCACTTCGACCCGCAGGAGAATGTATTCATGCCTTTTTTTAACAATCTGAATACCCGTATTATTGAAAAAGACCGGTTTGTCCCACAATCAACCGTGCCTGGAATCGCCGTTGATACTTAT
>Ga0214923_10002871_pt1 | contig 22278 bp, 27 predicted proteins | sample LL1510_MetaG_FD_177993 | JGI IMG/M metagenome (GOLD analysis project Ga0214923, IMG submission 177993) | Freshwater microbial communities from Lake Lanier, Atlanta, Georgia, United States - LL-1510 | ecosystem: Environmental > Aquatic > Freshwater > Lake | place: USA: Georgia | collected...
AGCTGGAAACCCTTGAGACTGCTGCCAATATGGCATTCAGAACCCGTCCCAAGTACTGAATGCCATATTGGCAGCAGTCTCAAGGGTTTCCCGCTGGCAGAAGCGGTGGTGATGAATATCCAAAACCAGTTTGAGTCCCCCACACCGAGACGCAAGGGTTTCGTACAGATCACTCATGCTCCACATGGACGGCTTGTCGTCGTTCTCCACCGTTAGGCGAGCACGAATGCGTGGAGCCAACGCCTCGTAGCGTTGGGCAAAGCGTTTAGCGGTTTCACTCTTGCCGTCGTACACGCCACCCACATGGATATTGATGGCAAACTCGTCACCGTAACCCAACAAGTCCGCTAGCAGCGAGTGCATTTCCAAACACAGCACACTCTTGTCTGCAACCGCGTGGTCAGGAGAACCCAAACAGGTGTACGGACCAGGATGGCACGACAGCCGCATGCCGTTGGCTTTGGCGTACTGCCCCGCAGCGGACAGACTAGCCACCACACTTTGGTAGTGCTCAAGTGGAATGTCGTACAGGGTGTACTGTAGTGTGGGGTGATCCATGAACGGGAACACACCGCTCCCAATGCGGAAGAACCGAATTCCATTTTCCACATTCCACTTCAGGATGGGCAAAAGGTCTGCGGCATTGCGAGCGGCTAGTTCTCCCACCCGTTGCAGGGTAAAGCGATCCATACGCAAAGTTCGGTCGGTAAAGTACCGATCTTTGGGTTTACGCCCTTCCATGAGGGACAGGTTTTGGCATGCGTAGCCGAGATGGCGGATCATGCCCCTAGTATAACACAGGGGGAGGCGTTGTCAAGTGGGCGGTTGAATATTTGACGAGATATCAAATGTTCCGTTGTTCCATATTTTAATCTGATCGGAACGAAAATGCCTAACGCTGCCGTCACCTAACACCACAGCAAATATATCATTTTCCCATGTGCCGCCGTCACGCACATACCAAATATACCCGTCACCCAAATCTGTGTGAACAGGCACAGGATATTTGAATTCGTGAAACATTTTAACGGGAGTCTTTATCTTTCAAGTACGCAGCCAACAGCACCATGTAGTTGATAACATCCACACAGGTGTCCATGAACGACTCGTCCTGCACATTCATCTTGCCTGCGTGGATGAAAGACGACAGGCGGCTCATCTTGTCGGTGAGACGCACCATGAAGCCTTGCTCGGTCTTGCAGATGCCCATTGCTTCCACGCGGGTAAAGTTGGCAAACGGTTCAACGCCTTCCTTGCCTGCGTAGTCGCGGTTCTTGAGACTCATCAGATCACGAGCAGCCTTGCACAGTTCTGCGTGAAATTGCAGTAGTTCGTCTCTGGTCATGCTCCAACTCCTGTGGAACCAAATCCACCGTTACGGGTTTCACGAACAGGTGCGTCAATGCACCATTGGATGTTTGTGGGAATGTTCTGCACCAACTCGCCCTGACACAGCCGCATGTTGTCGGTGAGCAGGATTCCGTTTGTTCCGTTTGCGGTGCTGGTATTGCTCACCATGACTAGTAGTTCTTGTGTGTAGTCGTGGTCAATCACGCCTTCAGCATTGGTTAGTACCAGCCCGTTCTTCAAGGCTAGCCCGCTGCGGGCGTGTAGACGCACAGAGTAGCCCTGCGGAATGTCTAGAATAATACCTGTGGGAATCAGTACACGCTGACCTGGGAATACCCACAGTTTCCGCTGTCCGTTGGTGGTGTCCACCTTCTTGCTTTCAGCGGTGCCTGTGTTGCCGTCGTAGTACACCACATGGTCTGTGTGTAGCCGTGCGTGGATATCAAAACACGCAGAGCCTTCGGTTGCGAACTTGGGAAGCGTTGGATTGGTATTGGGGATGGCGTAAACGCCTAGTGTCTGCACGGTTTGGTACATGATGAATCTCCTGTTGGGAGTTTACACGAAAAAGTCACGCTGTCAAGGGTACTGTTTGTAAACTGCTGTTCCGTCTGCTTTTTTCAAAAGTATTGCTGATCCGTTGTCTTGCTTGTACACATCCACATCTTTGAGTTGATTCAGGACTATGCCATTAGGCTTGGGACGAATGGTTATGATGTTTGGTTTTTTAATCAACAGTCTATTTTTTGATGTCTTGATCCGCTCGTCAATGTTTGCGGTTATCTGATACGACTGCTCTTTTATTTTTAATTTGTTCATCGCACCACTTTGTCGCTAACCACAAAGCGACCAGTCAGCAGTTCATTCACGGTGGCACCCTGAAGCAGATCAAATCCGTACACCCATGTACCCACAGGAACCTTGCCCATCGTTGTATAGTCTATGTTTAGACGAATGCCACCAGTAAACACTCCACCTGTTTCTCCACTATTCAGGTAAATGCCACCTGTGCCTGCAACACCTTGAGACACCCATGTGATACCGTTTTTCATGGTGGCACCCTCAAGGTAATCACCAGTACTTCCGCCTCCAGTCACACCACTTACTGTGGCATCCAAGTACTTGTAACTACTGGCAATGTTTGGACGCACCTGAAACCGTGCAGTATAATTGGTAAGATTAACAGCATTTCCAGCGGTGTCGTAATACTCCACATGGAAGTTCAGGGTTTCATCCTGCTTGGCGTAGATGTCGTAGTTTGCTGCTGCCATTACTTCTTTCTCTCCTTGAAGCGAGCCGCTCTAGGAGGTATGTATGCCGATTTGGGTTGCTGCTTTGGTGGCTGTGGTTGTGTGGCTTGCTGTTGTGCCTGCATTTGAGCCTGCACCTGTTGTATCTCTGCTAGTTTCTGTGCATACGCTTGGTGGTTTTTCTGTACACGCTCCACCTCTGAAGGAGGAAGTCGGTTTTCTTTTAGCAATATTTCACAGGCAGCGTATCCGTTCTTGTAATCGTGCGTGTAAAACGCTGTAGCCCCTAGTTCATCCAAAGCCATCCACTTGTACACATTAGTGTCTATGAACAGGATGTCCTGCTGTGGATACGGAATTTGGGCGGCTTCCTTGGCAAACATATAAGCCGCACGAGGTCTGCCCATCATTCGTAGACTTCGTGCGATGGCATGGAGAGGTTCGGCACGGCACGGGCGGTAGTCGTAAGCGTCCAGCAACTTCTGCTGAATGATAGGCCACTCTTTTTCCTGTGCCATAGCAATCAGAGCCACGCGGAACAGGGAGTAGTAACACTCTTCTTCCCATCCACCCATTTCCACACGCTTATAGTACGCTTCGGTTGCCTTGTCCCACTGCTGTGAATCAAAATACGATTGGGCTAGGTAGAACTGATACCGCGAGTTGTTGGGTTCAGTCTTGAGTGCTTCTAGCAGAGTTTCAGCGTCCTTAGAGTACTTCTCTACCTGTGTCACATTCACATTACGGTGTCCTAGAGTACGAGCCTCTAGGTGGTAATTGCCCTCAATCTTTTCTTGGTGTAGCGGCTGCTTTTCACAATGTGCGTACTCGTGTAGAACTCCAATATACTTCCAACCAATACCAGTCTTGAAGATTTGGTTTCGCCACCAAATGCACTGGTCGCGTCCACACTTCAGGGCGTACCCATCAGCAGTCATATTCCTGCCGTTGGGAAACTTGAAGTCACCAACAATCTTGTCGTCTGCATCAATCATCCATGCGTAGTCGGCTTTGCCGTCACATAAGGCTAGGGCTTCGGTGCGGTTATGACCGAAACTGACCCAAGGCTTTTCAATCAGTTCACCTGGGATTCCCTTTTCAGCAAAATAATTCTTGATGAGTTCTTGTGTTCCGTCTGTGGAACCTGTGTCAACGATTACCCAATAATCAATGTACTTGTGGATAGAATCCAAGCACTCGTGGATAATGTGCGTTTCGTTTTTGACAATCATTGAGAGGCATACTGTAGACATTCACGGTTCTCCTTTAGGGTTATTTAGACAAAGCACGGAATGTGTTTTGGATTCCTTGACGCAATCCAACCAGATTAATTGGCGGCAGACCGCTTTCACCACAATACATTTGTAATTGTGTTTCGTTTTCTGTGATGATTGGTACTTTGTGGCTATCCAATGAGTTAATCATGTTGGCTATAGTCTTTAGTGTGTATTTTTCTTCGTAGCAACAGTTTATATCTTTTTCAAGATTGGTATTATCCACATAATACCTAACTGTAGATATAAAATCTTGCATATAGATAAAATCCATGACTTTGTTGGTGTGAATTATCATTGGCTCTTTTTTAATGTATCTCAACATGTTTGCTTTAATGAATCTTGTGAGCAACTCATTCTCGTCAAAAACATTAAAAATTCTCAAGTTATAGAAATTTTCTGTGTTTTGTATCGAATCTGCTATCTCTCGTTTACTATTAGCATATGGAGTATCTCCATGATACATTTCTGCACCAGAACCAAATGATATTAGTTTTTTAAAGTTGTGCCTATTTATACGCAAATTATTATACATCGCTAGGTTTTGCTGTAGTACAACAGAATCATCTTCATGCAATCTGCTGCCGCCAGCAATAGCAGTATGCAACACAACATCAAATTGCCTTTCATTAAACCACTCACAAGTTGCATCGTAACTGCTCAGATTAAAGTTTTGTCTGGTTATTGTAGTTATGTTATATTTGTGTTTAAGACTCTCGTAAAGACTTTTTGCCACATATCCATTTCCACCCGTAATTAGCATCTTCATAGTGTTTTTAAAAACTCAAGAGTGCGTATCATCGAATCGTTAGTGTTAAATTCCAAACACTTGTCGTCTATGTAATAGTCTGCCATAATCTTTGGGCTATATCCAGATATTTTTTTCATTTCTTTCTCTGGAAGATTTTTATTGATAGCATCGAACTCCAGTCCTTGTTCCTTACACCAATTTACGGCTTCAGTTAAACATTTATATCGTTCGTTGTCTCCTCTATTTGTCCATAGAATTAATTTATGACCATTATTTCGTAATCCTATAAGGATGGTCATTAACTTTTTCTGTTGCTCTGTCTGTTTTCCAATATTAGGAAATGCGTAGGTGCACAAAGTACCATCAAAATCAATAGCAATAGTAAATTTATCTTTCATAGGTTTCTCCATAATTATTGTTAACATCTACTAGTTGCTTTGCAATTATGAATGCAGATCGTATATTATCTTCGTTTTCATAAAAATCATCAGGTGAGATATATTTTTCAATTACATCTCTGGCATAAGTTCCTATAGCAACTCCATTTATTCGTACATCTGTTTTTACAGAAAGTTCTTTGCTGTAGGAATTTGTCCCACCTGATAAAAGAATAGGAATGTTGTCATTATCATCTATGGATTTGTATATTTTCTTTGATGATATTTTTTCATTACCCACCGAATCCTTTTCTCGTTTCTTATTGATCTTGGTGTTGAATTTTTTGTTTATTATGTCAGCACAGGCAACTGCTTGTAGAGTAGTATTATAATCATTTTCGCCACCACTCATTGGCAGACCATCTGCTTGGATTATTACCCTATCTCTAGAAATCTTCTGAACTTGCTCAATACGATGTTCTAATTTCAAATTTCCCAAATTCAATCTGTCTAAACACATAGAATTGTAATTTGTGGCGTTGATTTCGTTTATCAATTTCCATTCTTCCATTGTGATATCTTCTTCTCCTACAGCAGAATGCAATTCAAATAGTTCTGCTCCTGCTCTCATACATCTTGGTAACAATTCTCGTAGTTCTCTGGAATTGTGTCGGTACGAGATGATATCTGTTTTGGGGCAGATATTGCTACATTTACCACACCCAATACATAAATCTTTGATAACAATTTCTTTTGATTGGTCTTCTTTATCAAAACTACCACCCAAGTCTTTGAAAATAGATAAATGTTGTATGAAATCTTTGGGAATAGCATCTGTTGGACATACAGGTATACACAAACTACACCCAATACATTTTGTGGGGTCTATGTATGATTTTCGTACATGATGATCTCCAGGCATTCCAACACTAACCATAATATAAGGTCTAGTTTTTATGGTAACATTTAATTTATTAGCGTAGTTATATGCTAAGTCAATTCCTTCCATAGCAGACTGTACTACTTCTACATTGGCAGAAACATCTAATATAGTAGTTCCTGCTAAGGTATAGATAAATGCTAATTTTTTAACATGATGTTTGTTTTCGTTTCCTGCACCACAAATCATCTTAAAGCATTTTTGCTTATGTAAGATTTCTTTTAAAATTTCATATCTGTTGGTCATATAAAAATACCTTTATGAAATATCTACTAGCATTTCTGCCTTTAGTTCTTCTTCTGATAAAAATGGAGCCATGTCGTGTAGTCCTCCTTGAACTCCGTTGCTTTTGATTGCTTGAGCAGGAAGAACATCTAATGTATGTTTGCTGATAAATTCTACTATCACAGGATTTTTTAACCTGAGTATTTCTGGCATTTTTTCATCTAGTTCTTGGTTGTTTTGTATTTTAATATAATCCATCTCAAAAGCATTTGCAATCTTAGACAGGTCTGCAAAATAAATACCAGTATTACTGTTGACACCGTATAGATTTCCTCCAAAAAATTTTGTCTGTGTTTGTTTTAAACTCATGTATCCGTCATTATTGATTACAAAAATCTTTACGGGAATATTGTTCTTTCTTATAACTGCTAATTCTTGCATATTGGTATGGAAACTTCCTTCGCCAATACACGCTATGATATTAGATTCTGGTGCTGCGAAATGAACACCAACTACTGCTGGAATGGCATATCCCATATCACCTTGTGCTGCCTGAACCATGTACTTCTGACCACGCTTCAACTTTAAGTTAGTGGAACAAATATAGCAAGGCTGACCTGCATCTGCAACAACAATATCAATAGATTGCATGTTTCTGTTTAGACTCTCAACTATTTCATATAAATTTAAACCATCAGAATCCGAACGATGAGTTTCGTGATCGTAAATGGGCCACTTATTTTTCCAGTGCAAACACTTTTCCCCCCACCAAGACAGTTCCCAATTTTTGGATTCGTTGTTACATGCAAGTCTCAAAAAATCTTTAACATTTGCCTGTATAGGCACATCAATTTTTATATTTCCTTTAGACAATTCACTAGAGTCAATGTCTATCATAATTTTTTTACTATGTGGACTGAATGATTTGGTATCATATCCCACATGAGTAACATTCATGGAACTGCCTAATATAATCAGACAATCAGAATTTTGTACGGCAAAGTTTGCTGCACGATTCCCTTTTATCCCCCACATTCCTATATTTTGTGGATGCTCGTATTCTATTATATCCCTAGTCAAAAAATTTGTTACAAAAGGAATTTTATACTTGTCGATAAATCTTCTAAACTCATCAACACTATCACTGTGGCTGATTCCCGCTCCTGCTATTGCAACAGGTCTTTTGGAACGATAAACAACATCCATCAAAACATTTTCTATAGTGTGTTTTTTAGATTTTTCTAAAGAAATAGCATCAGGATTTTCTTCTGGAGAATAAATTTCATATTTTTCTGGCATGGGTGAGGTTTGTATGTTGGCTGGTATGTCCAACCAAACAGGACCAAATCTACCAGTAGATGCAATGTGAATGGCTTTTTCTAATTCATAAGCAACCCTATTTACATCTTCAACAAGAACAGAATACTTAGTCATAGTCTTGACGGTATTAACAATATCATGGTCTTGAATACCATATTTTCTCAAACTTATTCCTCTAGTCTTATTGATGTAAGAGGTTATATCTGTTAGTTTTGTGTTCCCGCTCAGAAATAAAACAGGAACACTTTCTTGCCAAGCGTTTAAACAACTTGTTAGTGCATTTGTACCACCACAACCAGTGGTAACATTTACAACAGATATTTTTTTGTTGGTTCTGGCAGAACCAACTGCTGCATGACCTGCACCCTGTTCGTGATGAAAAGGTATGTAACAAATATTTGGGTTTTTAAAAAATCCATCGTTTAATCCGGAACAACCACCTCCAACCATACCATAGACATGACTAACTCCCTCTTTGACAAGCCTTTCACTGATGTAATCGCAAACACGCATTTTTTACTCCTTGCTTACATTCTACCAAGTATAGCGGCTTTTCTCTTTTTATCAGAAGAACATATTTTCTCATAGATTGCCAGTCGTCTCTCTAGATTCGACAACTCAAATTTTAAGGCATGATCTATCGAACCTTCCTGAATGAACTTATCAACAGGTATTACCACTTTTCGTGTCTCTACATGATCTATCAAATTATACAATTCTTCATCTGACAATAAAGATTCTACCGTGGCTTTGCTTACATTACCACCCATAGTTACTTTTAGTCCTCTAGACTTTGCTTCGTTAGCAACCTTTTTTACCATAGAGATGGTTTTTTCAGACTCTACACTACTACCACCGTAAGACGCGGTTAGATCATTTCTACCAATGGTAACTTCTGTCAAAAGAGTGCCCGCTTTGATTATACTGACTATATTTTCGACAGCAGTAACCGTCTCAATGGTAACGCCAACATGTTCAAAATGATTTGGAGGAACCATGTTGATAAACTTTTGCATTGCAAAAGATGATTCAATCATTGGAACAACTACAGAAGTTATCCCAATATTTACCAAATATTCCAAATTTGTTTTTGCTTCACTACCACCGATCTTAATTAGATAATTAAGATCGTTTTTTGCAGCAAGTATTGCTTCTCTTGCAACTTCTATTTGGCACAACCCCTCTGCTTCCATCTCGCCTTTCAGAGAGACAAATCCAAATACCTTTTTACCCTCTGCTAATAGTTCGTTTATATTGTTTTCTGTGTTAATCATTGATGCGTTTTCCATTTTTATAAATGTCCTCGTTTTTAGATTTTACCATACAAAAGTATTCTTGTAGTATTCTATGATACTACTCAATTCACCATCAAACTGTTTTTCTGGTTGCCATCCAAGAGTTCTGAGTTTGCTGTCATCTAAAGCGTATCGTACATCTTGTCCGGGTCTATTGCAAGAGAAATCTATGTATTTCTCTACATCTTTTTCATCTATGTTGTTTGTGGCTAGTATTTTCTTTACCGTATCCATATTGCTCTGTTCGTAACCACCGCATATGTTGTATATCTCGTTGGTCACTCCACACTCAATAATTTTAATCACAGCAGAAGCGGTGTCAGCAGCATGAAGCCAATTTCTGATTGGAGAACCTCCGTTGTGAAGCGGTATCTTTCTTCCAAGATGAAGATACTTGCAAACCTTTGGTATGAGTTTTTCTACATACTGCCCAATCCCGTAGTTGTTTGTTGGTCGTACAATAACATATGGAATAGCATATGTTCTTGCCCATGCCAACACCAACATATCTGCTGCTGCTTTGGTTGCAGCATATGGATTTGATGGTTTCAGCAAATCGCTCTCTGTGTGTGCTCCATTTGCAATATCTCCATACACCTCGTCTGTAGAAAAATGAAGTAGAATTGGCTTTTTCCCACTCTCCTGTCTGAAGTTCTTTATGAGTTCAAGAATATTATGAACTCCATTGATATTTGAATGCACGAAATCATCGCTATTTGCTATGGAGTTTCCTACATGGGTTTCCGCTGCTGTATTGATAATATAATCACAATCATACAAAAACTTCAAGTCGTTAATGTCGCAGTGCACAAAAGAGAAGTTTTTATGCTTGTTGAATTCTTCCAGTAATTCGTCGTTGGCAGCATAAGTGATCTTGTCCACACCTTTTACATACCACCCTTTTTCAAGGCATTGACGAGTCACATAAGAACCGATAAACCCCAAACAACCTGTCACATATACTATTTTCACAAATTCTCCTTCACGATAACACTTGGAAAATATTTCAAATACAAATCCGAACTATTCGGTCGTACTTTCTTTATCCTGCCCACAATCTCATCAAAAAAGTTCCAAGCCAATGGAACAAAACAAATTAGAGAGTCTCTATAGTTATTTAGGTGTTCTATGCTGTGGATTGGAATGGAAGAACCGGGAGTAAACATTCCTTGCTTCATTGGGTTGTCGTCTATAATGAAATCTAATTCACAACCAGAAAAATTTAAGAATGTATTTCCTTTTGCCGGTGAGCCGTATCCAATAATCTTGTATCCGTCCTTCCGGATGGAATCTATTTTTGCTTTTGTATCTACGGATGTTTGTATTGCGGCTTTGGCGTACTTGGAATAGATTTCGTCTCCGTATAGACCATCATTCTTTTCCTGTTGAATTGCCAAGTCCACACTATCTGATTGTTTGTTGTTTGGAGATATCACGAATATGTAACTGTTCCCGTGTATTGGATGCACCAACACATCAACCAAACACATTCCGCTCCTCTCACACAAAACCCTCATGGAGTGAACAGAATAATACGAATAGTGCTCGTGATAGATGGTGTCAAATTCACCATGCTTTATCATGTCAGCCTGTGATGTGGTTATGAAGAGTAAGCCATTCTCACTCATAAGTGTCTTGCACTTCTGCAAAAATTGATGCTGATTGTAATTGTGAGAAAACGCATTCTGACACACTATGGCATCGAATTTTACAGAAAACTCAACATGGTCAAGATTAAAGTAATCGCAAACCACATTGTGTTTTTTTGAACTGATGGGGTGAAGATTTTCTGCTGGATCTACCCCATATGTGGAAAACCCAATAGACTTAAAATAGTCCAACTGAGAACCATCATTGCAACCAATGTCTAGAACATTAGCATGTTCTACTCCAAGCCTATGCTTTACCATTTTTGAAAACCAATCAAAATATGCTAATTGGGTGTTTGATGTTCCTGAAACATACAGATAGTTTTTGAACAACTCATTAGGATTCACCATGTGACTCAACTGTAGATGGTGACATGAAACACATCTGTTCAATATCAAAGGATAATAGGCTTCCTGTTCGTTTTGTGTTTTCTTGAAGGAATTTGCTAGTGGCTGCTCTTTCAAATCTAACACTTGTATCAGGTTTGACGAGCCACAAGCAATACAAGAATCAATAGGTACACAGGAAGATGTAATCATAGTTGCAACCACTTGGGATTAGCAAGATACCAATCCGTGACTTGTTTGATGCGTTCAGACAACGAAACTGTTGGTTCCCATCCCAAAGACCGCATCAATTCTCCTGATAGAGAATATCGCATATCGTGTCCGGGTCTAGTGCTGTGAAAATCAACCATTTCATAGTTCAGTTCTTTGCCCTGTGCTTCTGCAATCATTTTTGCAAGTGAAAGGTTATCTACCTCTTGTTTTCCAACTATGTTGAACTTTGAACACTTTGCCCCTCCAAAATCTGGCTCGGACTTGATATCATTTTTCAACAAGAACAAAAGAGCATTAGCAACATCTGTTGCGTGGATATAGAATCTACTACCAGCAAAAGTCTTGCTTGGATCGGAATGAATGGTGATAAGTTCTCCGTTTTTGATTCTACGAATGCACAAAGGAATGAATTTTTCAGGAGTTTGTCTTTCTCCGAACACATTCATTGTATGGGTAATCTTCATTGGCATCTTATAGGTGTTCTCATAAGCCACACACAACTCTTCCGCTGCTGCCTTGGAAGCAGAATACGGATTGGTTGAATTGTAGCGATCTCTTTCCTTATAGTCAACACCCTTTGGAGCAGAACCAAATATTTCATCTGTGCTGAAGTACAGGAAATTTTCCAAGTAGTCTAATCTTCTAGCATACTCTAATAGATGAGCAGTGCCCAAGATGTTGTCGTTTATAAATTCCATCGGGTGTGTTATCGACCGATCAACATGAGAACCAGCAGCCAAATGTAGTATGGTGTCACACTTTCCAATGAAGTTAGAAACCAGTGGATTCACTTCTGCCTTCAGATCGTGGAATACTACCTTTATTCGATTTTTATTTTCTGGTTGCTTTTGAATCAGTTCGTCTATTCTGTTCAAATTACCAGAATAATCCAAACGATCCAAAACAACAATCTCGCAATCAGTATTTTGTAAGAAATAATCAATTACATGATGACCAATAAAACCTGCTCCACCTGTAACTAATACTTTTTTCATAATATACCTCTTTCAATCTAGTACTATTTTTTCAAACTTTGCGATGTTGTGTTTGTTCTTCTTGACAAACTCTTCGTATGGATATTGTTGGTAATCCGGTATAACCTTTTTAATAGGTGTTGGGTTCATTCCACATATTCCATCAGATGATTCCACATATGCCAACTTTGCAAATTCTCTATTGAAGCGTGGTTTGTTGTCTTGATGGTTTTCTATTTTTTCGTTTTTTAGATGATATGCTGCTTTATTGTAGATGCTTGGAATCGTTATGCTCGGTATCCAACTTCCAGTCATTCTTATGTATCTGTGTAGGATGTCACCGTCTTCTTCTCCGAATCCACAAAGTCTCTCATCAAAATAACCAAGTTTGTGCATGATTGATTTTGTGCACACAAAATGAGAAAACCCATTGTTTATTTTGAAAAACTCCTGTTTGGTTTTCTTTATGTGTTCTATTATGATATTATACGCATTGGCGTTTCCATATTCCACATCATCTCCCATAATAAAGACATGTTCTGTTTTGCTAAAAATTATAAATGTATTGAACAGTTTGCAGATACTCTTGAACTCGGGACAGAAAATGGGGTATATGCCAACATACTGTTTTGCCAAATCTAACATATCCTGCCTATATTCTTCTGGCATATCCTCTTCGTTGTTTCCGTTTATTGCTAGGATAATATCAACGGATGTCGGAACAGAAGATCGGATCTTTGCTACAAGATCCCGAATCAATTCTTTTCGTTGTCTGAATGTTATGATTCCTATAGTGAGTTTGATTTCGTCCATTATTTTCCTCATACAGTTCTTGGTATTAAGTAATCTGTGGGTTTTGTTTTATTGATTGTGGATATGCAATTTCTATCTTGAAATATTAGACTAGGAGTAAGCATATAAACATTCATTCCATCTTGTATTACGCTGTCAATACAACCGTCTCCCCAAAATCTAAATTGTATATTTTTTGAAAAAAACCAATTATATGCTTTTGCGTTTATTGCAACAGCATGTGAGCCTGCTGCTTCCCATCCATGTGTGCATTTTACATATGAAAATTCTGTTGTGTCGTTCAGTTTACCATCATAATTAAGGCTACCAAGTATTACAATATCCCAATCTGATGGAAGATTAGATGCTATCGTATTGATTTGCTTTGAGTCTAGGGATGAAACATCTCGTACAAAAGAATCATCATCACACATAATATGAAATGGTGATTGTTTTTCTATTTCATCCATCAGTATCCGTATGGTTGTTAACTGACCACCAAAAAAACCAGCGGAAGAAGGATATTTAATATGAAACGGGCCATGCTGAAAACTGAAATTTGAACTAACAAACTTCAAACCATCATATGCCGTTTCTATACTATACTTTAAACCTACTCTATCAAAAGATTCTTGAATCAATTTTCGTCGTTCAACAGATTCGGATAGATTTTTGACATATACATGTCCAAATGTTTTGTTTATTACTTCTCCTATTGTCATCTTACTGTCCTTTTAGTTTTGCAAAAAAACTATCCAACACTTTTTCAATGTAATCCAAATGCTCATCTGTTATCACAGGACTTGTTCCCAAGAAGAATGTGTCTGTCGTTATTTTTCGTGCATTTGGAAAATCAGAGATGACCTTGCTCGTATCCATCATGCCTGCATATGCGGGCTGAAGCATTATGTTTCCCGCAAAATACGGTCGAGTTTGAATCTTGTGGTTTTCAAAATGCTCCACAATATCTATCCGTTTGAACGGGCTTCCGTCCTTGATCGTTACAGCGAAGGCAAACCAAGCAGGATCAGAACCTTTGGTTGCTTTTGGCAAGATGAAATAATCTTCATACATTGCAAATATGTTACACAGGCGTGCATGATTGTGCTTTCTCATCTCAATGATTCTTGGAAGTTTCTTGAGTTGAGCAAGACCCATTCCTGCTTGCAAATCTGTTGGCTTCAAGTTATAACCAATCTCATCGTACACATATTTGTGATCGAAAATCTCATCAGGTAATGCAGGCAACCAATTAGAAAACCTATTCTTGCAAGTTCCATTCTTGAGAAGATTTGCCTTTTGCCCAACACAATAGCATCCTCTTCCCCATTCCCTAAAACTTCGTGCAACGGTTTCCTGTTGGTGTGTCTTGCAAGCAACAAAGCCACCCTCACCCATTGTGATGTGGTGAGCAGGATAGAATGAGCATGATGCAAATTCTCCATAACTTCCCAAAGGCTGTCCTTTGTAAGAAGAACCCAACGCATCACAGCAGTCTTCCAAAAAGATCAAATCGTATTTCTTAACAATTTCCATCAGCCTGTCCATGTTTGGAGGATTACCCAACACATGAGCAAAGGTGATAACCTTGCATCCCTGCTTTGCCTTTTCTTCCACTTGATCCAAATTAAGATTCAAAGTGTCTAGATCAATATCCACAAACTCTGGAGTGAATCCAACTTGAAATATTGGGTTTATTGTTGTTGGAAATCCTGCAATGGGTGTAATAACCTTTGTGCCTTTAGGCAGATTATACAGTCGCTTGGAGGCAAGAGCAGACATCATTATGAGATTAGAACTGCTGCCGCTATTTGTAAGAATACCAAACTGCTTTCCCATAAGTTTGGGAAACAGAGTTTCAAATCTGATACCGTTTTCTCCAAGCACCAGCCAACCCTTCAACAACGCTTTGGCAGATTCAGTATACTCTTCTGAATCAAAATACGGGCCAGCATATTGAACCCAATCAACACCAGCAGTCCATTGCTTGGTGGATGTTTTCTTGTCTGCGTATTCTGCTATTAGTTTTAGAATTTCTTCCATTAGTGTATTCCCATACCCCAATCATTCAAATTTGGGATATTGTACTCTTTGATGCTGTCTTTGATGAATTTATATTTGTAACTTGATTTGATGTCTTGTTCTGAATACACATCATACCTGATCTTCAACGGAAAGTCAAATTCAGAATATTCCCATTGGAAATTAGCAACAGATTCATCATATGCTGTAACTGGTACTGTTTCTGTTTTATATTTGTTTCTAGTAATATAATCTGTTATCTTCCAAAAGTATTGCTTTACCGCAACTGTTGGTTTATCCAACCATTGTGCGTGTGCAATAAACAGATGCGGAACATCAATTACTCCGTGTTTTCCGGGATATGGGATGTGTTCAGAGTGCATCTGTGCAGGTCTAAATATTGCTCTTTTACTATATGATCCCACCCTATCTTTGTAATTAGTCTTCCAAGGCCCATCCACTCTGATTTGATTTTTATCTGTGTACTGTATCCATCTTAAATAAATTATCGTGTCTTTGTTATTTTCTAGTATACTTTCCAATTCTTTTTTTTGAATATTGCCATCCAAATATTCATCCGCATCTAAACATATGATATTTCCAGAATGCTTTAGTGCCTCGTCATATAATCTCTGCCTTGTGTCCGATTCGATATACAACTCATTACTTGTTTGATTACTTGGTATAACGCTTAAGATATTGAATTTTTCTTTGTTCTCCATAAGGTACTCGTAAGTACCATCAGTCGATCTGTCGTCCATAAAAACAAAAGCATCTGCATACTTTTGCCAATGCGGCATCATCTCTTTAATGAGAAACAACTCGTTTCGTGTCATTGTTATTTGAACAATCATTTTACTTCTTTTCTCCAAACATAACATCCATATCAAAACCACGAGCCAATCGGGATTCGTATACCCTTTGGTCTATGCTATACATTTCTCTGTTTTCGTTTCGTGCATGAAGAGCATCAAATGGTTCTGGTGTCCATTCGTGTTTAATTATGCACAAATCACACTTTGCAAGTTTTCCTAAAGCCGCGCACACCTGCGTTTGCTCATTATCACAATACAATGATGTGTATTCTGGATTATAGATGTATCCAAACTGCTTGTATAGGGGAAACCCCATAACGGTAAGCGTCATCAACGGATCGTTTATGTCACGCAATCCGTCCCAAAACTTGATGGCTCCATCAAAATCCGGAAACGCTTGCTCAAAGCACTTTACTATTACATCATCATACGATCTTTGAATAGGAACCATGTCATCTGAAGCCAACAACAAAATATCGCCGTATTCGCCTTCCATGTCTGCGTTACAGGCTTGAATCTTGCTTTTGGAGTGACCGTAGCAGTACTTGATATCCACAGACTTTTTTTGAGTATCAAACCACTCACGCATGGAATCGTTGTTCATGGTGGGATCGTCTATGTCCATACTAACAACAAAACGCACATCATGCCTACCACTTAGGTAAGTCATATAGCGAGTAAACACAGTCTTGAACTTTTCAGGGCGGTTCCGTGTTGGGAACTTTATCACGAGTCGGCTCATTACGAATATCTCCTTTTTCAGTCTTCTGGCTTATTGCCAGGTTTGCTCCGTCCTATGTGGTATTTAGGACACAGTTCCCATTCGCCCTTTTCTTTATGGGGCAGAATCTTTATTTTGTTCAGGGGCACTTTGTCTACAATCTTTTCCTTATTCACAATCTTGAGCAGACCCCACTCCTCTAGCAGACACGCAATTGTGTTTCGCCGTCCAATGTCTTCGCTGTCAATAGAGGTGGGCAGATCGTCTAGTGCAAACATTTCCTTGAAATGGACAATATAGTACTTGCCACGCTTGTGGAGAATATGGCACGACTGCCACAACTTCTTTTCTTTGCGAGACGAAACCCCAATACGGGTCAAGGTTTCACGAACCTTCAAGAAGTCATCAGGCTTTGCAATAGTGACTTCTAACAGGTCCTTGGGTTCAAGATCAATATATCGTTCGTTTGGTTGTTCCATGCCTATTCCACTTTCTTAAAAAATACCGACACGGAACTATTTAGCAGTTTACGGCTTTCCACCCTTGGCAGTAAGTGCAACGATTTCTGAAATTTGTTGGGGTGACAACACAAGCAGGGCTTCTCGTGCCTTCTTGGCAGAGAACCCGTAGTACTCAATCAGGGCTTGCACCCGCTCGTCACTCTCCCGCTTGAGCCATTTGGAAAACCGTTTACGCTTTCGCACCGCTCCCCGAAGAAAGTCAAAGTGCATCTTGGGGTCAATGTGGGCACGGGTATTCATCTCGTTTACCGCAAACAGCGTATCAGGAAAATACGAAAGGCACCTACCCACTACAAACGGTGGGTACGATGGCTTGCCCCATTCAGGGGTGTCCATCAACGGCTCCTTGGTTTCGTTGATGGCTTTCAAATAATCAGTCAGACCGTGGCTCACTTGAATTTGCACTCCATCATTAATTGCACCATGCAAGCGGTCAGATTGATCTCTGCGTCTGCTGCGAACGCTGCCTTGTATTGGTAGTCTGCAAGAATCAGAATGGCTTGAGGAATGGAACCGTTTTCCATGTTCTCGTACAGGGCATCGTAAACGCTTCGGAACAGGCGAGTAGAGTCATTATCTAAATTCTCTACCACCCACTTGCGAACACCTGCAAAGTCCTTGCCCTTCATGCACTTGACCAATTCCTTGATCTGTACATCGGCAATAGTGTTCAGAATACCAACATCAATGACCCCACCCGCAGAGTACCGCTGAAGTTCGTTCAGGGTACGGCGGAAGTCGGGGAAATGCTTGCCGACCAGTTGTGCCACCACCTTCTGATCGTATTGGATGCCCTCACGCTTCAAAATATCTTCGGCTCGCTTCAGGAAACGAACTGCCAGATTAGGCTTTTCCTTGTTGGGAATACGAAAATCAATACAGGTGCATCGGGAGTGCAGCGGCTCAATCACCCTATTCTTGAAATTGCAAGTCAGGATGAAACGGCAGTTGGCTGCAAACTCTTCAATAAAGCCGCGAAGGGCGGGTTGAGTGGACTGTGCATTGGAATAGTCAAACTCGTCAAGAATGACCACCTTCTTTGCCCCATCTGTCAGGGACACAGTAGAAGCAAACTGACGAATCTTGGTGCGGAGGGTATCAATATTACCGTCCTCCGAACAGTTAACCATCAACCAATCACAACCAAGATCGTTGCACAGAGCCTTTGCAACAGAAGTCTTGCCACAGCCTGCCCCTCCTGAAAGGAGCAAGTTCTGTGGTTCCTTCCGCTGCACCATTTGGGTAAACGCATCCTGTGTTTCTTGTGGCAGGATGCACTCGTCCACGCTTTGCGGACGATAACGCTCAACCCAAAGACCCTTCACGGCTTCATTTATTTTCATATCACCTTTCAGGCAGAATAAGTGGAATCAGAGTGATTAGCAATCCAATAAGTTACAGGCTCGTTCTTGCACGAGAACATGCTGATGCCCTTTTCAGAAATCTGAACACGATAGTCATTGGACAGAATCTTGAGATTATCCACATCCAAAATAAACTCAAAATCTGCGTCCCCTTCGTATTCTGCAACAACCAAAGAGTACTGATTAGAAGTTACATCGTCCTTGTCTCGTGCAACCACCTGAATGTGCTTACGGTCTTCGGTGGGTTCCACGCAGAGGTGCTGCACTTGTAGAACTGCTGCTGCCTTGAGAAGTTCAGAGAAGTCCTTGGCAGGCAGATCAAATTCCACAACTGGATTAGGCATGGATACCCGCTTGTTGGTGTGGTTCACCAACTTCTCGTCGCAGTAGTAATACTTCATTGCAGACTTGCCGTTCTTGATTCCGATATAGTTCTGCTCAAATGTGAAATCAGGGTCTTTGAACAGGCTAACGGTTCCCAAGAACTTGTTCAGATCGTAAATACAGAACTGCTTGGGGAAAGTTTCGTCCACCTTGGCTTCCACCATGATGGTCTTGGTATTGGACACGGTGCTGATGGTATTACCCGTCTTTACCATAATACCGGGATTAATAGCCGAGAAATTCTTGAGAATATCAAGTGTTCGCTTGCTGATCTTCATGGTGTCGCTCTTACTCTTCGTTGCTGTAGTCATCGTAATGTCCCTTTCTTCCATAATTGTAATCGTTTGCCCAATCACGCAACTGCTGTCGATCTTGGCTTTTCTTTCCCCGCCGCTTCTTGTTGCCAGCACTCTTGCGAGCCTTTTTGGCTGCACGGTCGTAATCGTCCCAACTTGGCTTGCTCTCCATCAAAAGTCTCCTATATCTGAAATTAGATTCTTTAGTCCCTTGCTAATCATGTAGTTCAAAATCTTTGAACGATTAGCCTTAAACGGTTTGTTCCACTCCTCCATGATACGCTCTTGGTATTCTGTAGGAATGCACAGATGCGAGATGAGAGTCTCGTTTCTGTTCCAATTGGCTGCAACAGCATCAGGAACCTTGCCGCTTTCAGCCCAAGACTTTTCCAATTCCTCTAACCGCTTACGGGTAATAGGCTTTTGACGCTTGCCGTCTGTGACAAAACAATCGTCTTCAGACAGCACATTCGGAACACCGTCTGAAGAATCGCCCTTCACAATGTGTTCAAACAAGAAAGTTTTTGGATTGTCAATCGTGACAAACTTCTTCTGCATGGGCGAGTACTGCTGCACTCTATTGTAGATTTGCAGTTGCCCAAAATCTTTGTCTCCACTCAGAATCATAACAGGCTCCTGCTCATGCAGGTTTCGTGCAAGCACAGCAATCACATCGTCGGCTTCGCACCCTCTCACGGATATGTTCTTGTACGGGAACACCTCACGAACCTCTGTTCTGATGGTGTCCATAATTTCATAAAACCGCTTCCACATGTCGGGATTGTCTTTGCGAGCCTCACGACGAGAAGCCTTGTAGTGTGGGAAAAACTTGCGTCGCCACGAGTACTCACCGCCCTGCCCTTCTTGGCATAGCACGAGTTCGCCGTACTCCTTGCCGAACCGCTTGCGGTACATGCGATAGGTATTCAACACCATATGACGAATCAGCGACTCATCGGTGTAGTCCAAGTCCCGTTGTGCAAACAGGGACGACATAATCACTTGGCTGTTGTCTACGAGAATCATAGAGTCTTTAGCAACAAGCAGTGCTTGTTGATCCTTCCTGTTGGAGCCGCAGTCTTGGTCTTGGCATCTTCAAGTGCCTTGAGCAGTCCTGCTGTTTTCTTCAACCAGTCCTCCCACTTACGCACAGTTTTTTCGTATGACTTGGCGGTATCCCATCCTGTAATGGTAGACCCCTTGACACTCAACCCTGCTTTGGGTTCAGCGGCAACGAATACTGTAGCCTTGTGGTTCTTGGTGTTGAACACGAGCAGTCCTTGAGCACCAATAATACCACGAGGATCAACAGACTGCAAGCCGCTCTCGCTCTTTTGGCAATACTTTAAACGCTTCACCAATTTTTCAGGGTTCACCTTGCGGGGTTTGCGTGGCTTACGGGCGGCACTCATGCCACCAATTTTTGAATCCACAGCCTCCACCGCTTCGTTGAATATTTCAAGTAACCGCTTCTGTGCAGGTCTTTTCAAATATGAATACCCCTCAACCAAATCGGGATCAGTCTTGGAGTACGCTGCTTGCATTTCCTGTGCAACAGTTTGCAGCCTTTCCTTGACAATGAGTGCCGTTGGACGGGTCATGGTCTTGGAAGCGATCCACGGGGCTATAGACGGCTTATACCGCTTGCTGTCAACCCCTGCGAAGGCTTCGTCAATCAGGGGTTCTAGTTCCACAAGGGTGTCATTAGCCTTGGCACGAAGGCGGTCTTGAATATTTGGAGCGTCCTCGTCCGCAGGTGCCGCTGCACGGGCTTCTGCCAACAGGTCAGTAATGTATTTTTGAATTGTCTCTGCCTGTTCAGGTGTCCACTGGTAGCCACGAGACTCCATACGGCAGTACGGACACACCAAGCGTAGGGTTCCCTTGGACACACGAGACACCAGTTTGGCATCGTCTTTGCGTCCCTTGCTCTTGAACCACTCGCTGATCCACTCCCGTGCATCAGACGGCGAGAACGACTGCCTGTAGAAGTACATGCCACGATCCAATGCCTTGGCACGGGTTTCGTCGCTTGCAAAGTCTTCAGGAGTGAACAGCGGTTCGTCTCCACCGTTCAGGATTCGCTGTACTCGTTCCTTGGATAGTTTCTTGCTCATGGTGTGCATAGACGGCTAAAGTTGTTCACCTTCTTGAATGTAACTATGTTGGCAAATTTGTCAAGCAGTTGGTCAGATTTATGACTAATTACGAATACATTATTTGCTGCACCCATATTTTGGAGAATCTTTATGACTTCTTCTGTGCCTACTCCGTCCAGAGACGAATCAAATACTTCATCCAAAATAAGCAGATTGGTGTTGGCTGAATTCTTCATTTTGGCAATGTCACGCCACGCCAATAGTAGCGACACATCTATTCGTAGTTTCTCGCCTTCGCTAAAGTTTTCGTAGGAGAACTCGTCGCGGTGGCGGCTCTTGATGATTTCCACAAAATCCTCGTTCAGCGTGAACTGTGCAAAGAAATCCATAGACACCAAGTACTTGTTGATAATTTTATTCAGGGCAGGAATGTACTTCTTGATAATCTTTCTCTTGATGCCGCTGTCCTTGAGCAGCACGGTGGCAATCTCCATTGTGTGGAGGTCTTCCACCACACCTTTACGCTCGTCTTCCTTTTCACCCTGCTGCTGCTGAATGCCTTCAAGTGCTGTACGCTCCGCAGCAATACTGTCTCGTTCTGCAATCGTCTTGGTTTGCAGATCACGCAACTGCTTGATGTACTTCTTGGAAGACGCAATAGCAGAATCGGTTTTAGCCACTTCAGTCTGCTTGGCGTTCATGGCTTGTGATTCTTTTACCAAAGCATCCAAGTGTGCCTTTTCTTTGCCGATCATTTCTTCAATCTTATTGATAGCCGTTTGCAGTTCGTCTTGGCGAGCAGTCTTCTTGGCAATCATGTCATCACGGAAAGACTGTGGTAGATCGTGCTTGCACACAGGGCAGTCTTCGTTCTTCTGATAGAAGTCACTCTCTTCCTGTGCCTTCTTGATGTTGCTGCTCATCTGCTTCTTGAGTGTAACCATTTGATTCAGCGAATCCCGCTTGGCATCAATCGCAGCAGTATTGGCAGTCATGGCATTTATCTCTGTCTGCAACTCGTCCTTTCGCTTCAGGAGTTCGTCAAGCGTTTCCTGCTCTTCGGATTCCTGCGAACGATACGATTGGAGTTGTGAATCAGACTTCTGTTCAATCTTGCCAATCAAATCCTTTTTGTGTTCCACCTTGAGTTTCAGGGTACTGATTTCTGCTTCCACTCCACGCAGAGTTTCCTTTGCGTCCTGTAGACGGGACTTCAGCACATCATTCATCTTGGAGAACACATCAATATCCAACAGGTTTTCCACGATGCCTCGTCTGTCTCCCGCAGGTAGACGCAT
>Ga0214923_10002872_pt1 | contig 22273 bp, 23 predicted proteins | sample LL1510_MetaG_FD_177993 | JGI IMG/M metagenome (GOLD analysis project Ga0214923, IMG submission 177993) | Freshwater microbial communities from Lake Lanier, Atlanta, Georgia, United States - LL-1510 | ecosystem: Environmental > Aquatic > Freshwater > Lake | place: USA: Georgia | collected...
GACTGCCTGAATATTGCTATTACTCATGGGTTAGCCCTTAAGAAGCGTCTTGGAAGTCGCCGCCGTCTTGATCCGTCTGAGCATTTACCGAGTTAGCAATCTTAATCAAGTCGTTAGCAGCACCGTAATCGGTGATGTTATTGCGAACACAGTTGTTAAACAACAAGACGCCGTTTTGCGCGGCATTACCCACCGCAGCAACCGTCATTGTGGTCTCACCTCCAATGTTTTGTGCATTAATCATCACGCAATTTTGAAACAACGCCCAACGATTCAATGAGCTTGCCGCATTGGCGTCCACTGCAAGCACGCCTGCGGCTGTTGCATAAATCGGGAATAAACAGCTGTTGAACGTATTACGCGCTGTCTGTGAACGTAGACGAATATTTGCATTAGCCACGGTCCGAGGCACAGTGTCCAAACCAAACGTGCAGTTCTCAAACAGATGCTCGCCGCCTCCAGTCAAAAGCAAACAGGCACTTCCTGTTTCATCAGCGGAATATGTTGCGTTACCCATGCCTGCAAAATGCACGTTAGAGTAATAGTTGCGCTCGCCTTGATCTTCCCAAGCTACGACTGCGGTAGATTCTGCAAATCCTTCAAAAATTTGAATGTTTGCAAACATGCAACCATCGCCCGTGACTTCAACCATTGGCGTAAACGCTGTGGCAGGAGCCGCTGCTGCGTGCGAAATCCGAGCGCGCTGGGAGATGTTCACAGGAGAACAGATGCCGATAAGGTGCGTGGCGTCCTTATTCCATGATAATTTAGCCGTAAGACGGGCTGTGCCTGAAGCCTGACCATTGCCGATCAAAAACACAACATCGTTCTTGCCCGAAGAACATTTGTCTAAAGCTGCGGTAAGGGTTTTAAGTGCTTGAACGGGGCTGAGGCCTGTGTTGCCGTCTGCGCCAGTTGCGGGATTAACGTAATAGTAGGTGCCAGTGAAGGGAATTAAACCCCCAAAAGCTGGACCAATGAAGCCCCCAGGTGAAACTACGGGACCGGAGAAGGTTGTCTGACCCATGTCTTTCCTTTACATGCCATGTGAGTGCATTAGTCTGCATGTGCGTCAGCCGGGACTGTCTAATGCACCGGATTAACCCCGGAATGCTTAAATATACAACATAATCACTTAAATAAAAAGGGGTCCGAAGACCCCTTTTTATGCTTGGAAATCAGGCTGCGCCGGGACTTCCAAAGATGCCACGCGGATCCGAAAATCCGAATGAATAACGCTCACGCGCTTTGTAGCGAACGTTTCCAGTATCAAAGTCGCCTTCAAAACCGGTACGCATTGCCACACGCTCAAACATTTTCATGCCGTTAGGTGCATCCGTCTTGATGAAGTATGCATCTGGATCGGTCAAGAAGTGGTTGACCACATAACCTTGCGGAATCATGCCCATGTTCTTGAGCGCGTTGATGTCATTGTCTGCCGTACCAACACGCAGCGTTGACTTCATAATGCGATCAGCCGTAAACATAAGCTCTTTCGGGATAATCAACTTTAAACCCTGGACAGCGATCTTCAAGCCACGTTCATCGGTGAACGCTGCAATGTCGATCAATGACTGCTCAAGTGAAGTTTCCGAAAGATCAGCAGGAACAGTAAGCTCGTTTGAAAGATCCGGACCGCCCAACGTGGGGTGATCCGTGGCACACAAAGGCTTGCCGTCACCACCGATAGAGGTGTCGAATGCGCCATTGAGCACTGCTGCTGCCTTGATTTGCTTGGTCTGTGCCATGGAGCGAGCCAATGCCTTGGTGTAACGCGCTGCCAGACGGTCGTAGAGATTGTCCTCTACGGCCTCTTCGGTCAGTGAAAACGCCAATGCAATGGTTTCGTGGGTGTAGCGAGCGGTGTAAACTTCTTGCGCATTGTCATAAGCGACACCTGCACCTTCAGTCTTGACCGGAGCCTCACCAAACCCGGATTCCATCACTTCTTCTTCAAACGCACGATCTGAGGACTCAACAGCATAAATCTGCAAGTGCTCGTTCTCGTAGTTTTTGTACTCAAGGCCAAAAAGAGCATTGAGCCCAGGCTCAAGTTCTTTGACCAGTTGTGCGCGGGAAATTGCCATGATTTAACCCCTTATGAGTTGACGCCAGCTACGCCGCTGCTGCTGTAGCTATGGTTGTTGATCTTGACGACAAGCTGGGCATACGCACCAAAAACATTGCTTGGATCGTCGTACAAACCCACGATTTTTAACGTGTTACCGGCTGTGTTAGCAGGTGAGCCTGTGGTCGTCATTGCCGACTGACCCGTGGTCGTGCTTCCACTGCCGTATGCCACGCCAACATTCTTGCCAACATCGCTTTGAGCAATTACAGTGCTGTCAGCTTGAATCAAAAAGAGCTGACTTGGGTCGTCAATAATGTCTGCTTGGATGTCAATCGTAAACGCTGCGTTAGCAATAAATTTATTGCTAAACGTAGGTTTGCCTGTGACAGGATCGTTGTAAAAACAACCGTTGAATACCCCAACCGCCGCATCCGTATTACCAGAAACACGTTGGATGTATCCAGCTACAAGACGTACCAGATCACCTTGGAAAATGTTTGTACCATAATCCTCTTTGATCAAGTAGCCATATTGCTTTTGAGCGCCCGTTGCGGAGAGATTCCCCAGAGGACGCATGCCAAAAGGCTTGTTTGTATTAGCCATTTGTAGTTCCTTTAAAAAGTAAATTTAAGCCGAATTCCGGCTACCAAAAGTTGTACGAGTACGTCGATCGGGAGAGTTAATCCGCATGCTGTCATGAGCATTCGATTTTAACAACTCATTATCCACGGCTCTTTGCTGATCCCTTGCCCTGTTTTGATAATACGCATTACGTTCCTCTACCGTCTCTTCGGGGATTCTGGCAAGGATTAAAGCACCTACGCCAATTATACCCGCATGCTTGCCGTCATCAACCGTGGGGGCAGTGTAATCAGGATGCTCGTCAGCGCGAACAAGTTCATACCCTTCGCGTAATTTTGTAGTGACATTAATCCGATCATCAAATCCCATCGTTTCACGACGAATCCACCGGTTTTTAAACCCATCTGGAGCAGGAGGAGCGTCCAATTTAGAAGGAGGAGACCACGGCTTACGACGCGCTTCTTTTTCACGAGTCAATGCTGCTCGTGCTTCGCGGCGAAGTTTGGGCAACGGGGTTGCAAAAACTTCAGGTGTATTTTCTTGATCCATAGTTTATTCCTTCACGTACTTTGCGTATTCCTCAAGGGGAACATTAAGTTTTTTTGCAATTGCAACCTGACTGGGTGTCAGTCTTACAGTGCGGCGTGCAGCGTTGTTAATTCCAGAGGAACGAGATGCAGGGGCAACCGTCTGCACGGGACGGTTGGCTGAACGATAACTCATATTAGCAGATTGAAACTTATGTGGGAAGGCCTCTTTAATACGACGATCTAATTCTTCATAATACTCATCGCCTCGCGGATCAAATCCTTCTTGGCTTACAAGTTGAATATGAATCCCTCGGACCGCTGCGGTCATTGCCACATCCCGACCAAACCATTCATTTTTCTCGGCCCATTCCTCAGCGCGTGGATCCACTTGAGGCGGTGCAGGACGCTGCTGCATCTGTTGGACATACGCTTGTTGTTGCTGTGCTTGTGCAGCACGTTGCTGTTCCTGAGCTTCCCGATAAACAGCTTCTTCTTGTAAACGACGTTGTTCAACAAGGATTTGCGTTAATCGTTCTTGCGCTTCTGTTTCAGTGTCAATGTCGTTTTCTTCACGCGCTTTTTTGACAATCTGTTTCAAGGCAACAATTTGTGTGTCAATCCTGCCTTTGGCCTCACCCATCCGCTGGCCATCAGCTTGTACATAGCGTTGTTGCACTTCGTGCATCCGAGATTGCATCTCTTGTGCAACACGAATGGCTTCTTGTTCACGGCGCTCGGTTTCTCGCAAACGTGCCGTTAATTTGTCAATACGCTTTTGGACCTTCTCGCTATATTGATCTAAATCTTCGCCCGTAGTTTGTTGTGTTTGAACAACGGATGGCTGCGCCCTTTCAATGGACTCTGCCGTGCCGTCATCATTAAGGTTAACAACGGCGGGTTGTTCGTCTTCACCAATCTTAAATTGCAACTCTTCATTACTCATTATCATTCCCTACATGTGCGCAATGTCTTGCGGATTATTAATAACACCCAACACCTCATCGTCATTGATGAAGCGAATTTCACCACCATCAATCGGTATACGCGCACCCGCGTAACGCCCGAAAATAATCCAATCTTTTTCCACGCACCACGGGCCCTCAGGAAATTTTTCCTTGTCGTAATAAGCTAAAGGACCAAGCGCTAGTACATAACCTACCGTGGTTGCAACCTGCGCTCGCTTTTGTGTTTCCTCAGACAAGGCAATCCCACCACGCGTTTTTTGCGCACCTCGATACGGCAAAATCGCAATTCGCCACCCCGTGGGCCGTGGCAAACGGCTCAAGACACTGGACTCAATAAGCTGTGGATTAAAGTGGCCATCATTGTCATAAGCGTCATCAAGCGCAGGTTTACGCTCAATACTTTCTTCTAACCACTTTTTTTGTAAGGCTGTTAGTGCTGTCATAGGTCCTCTCGGTCGTTTAAAAGATCTTTGACCGTAACCTCAATAAGCTTAAGTGCCTCAAGACGTCCCATTAAAAAGCGATACCGCTCCATGTCGGGAACCGACCCGTTTAGCACAAGACCCTCTGTGCTTTCACGTAACGTTCGGACTTCTTTCAGTATGCGTTCAACTAAATTAAGCATGGTCACAGTCCATGAAAAAGCAGGTGATTTGCCTTCACCTGAAAAGGTTATCAATAAAACTTGGTTTGTTTTTTACGCATAACTCTTCCCTGCCCACGCGATGTTACTGCGCCACCTTTAGACATCATTTTGACTGATCCCATGTCAGGGGGCGACGGCGGGGGGCCTTTTTCCTCGGTATAAATTCCCTTGTCTAATTTTTCTTCTTCTTTAACTCTTCTTTGTTCTTCTTTTAGCTTTTCTCTTTCTTCCCTAGCTTTTTCCTGAGCCTTTTTTGCCTTTTCTCTTTCCATCTTTTTAAAATCATCTAACGTTGGAAAACGTTTTTCTTGGGGTTCAACCATGATTATTACTCCTAATAAATTTTAACCGGACGATTACCGTCTTTTTTCTTCACCGTCATAAACGGACCTTGCACTCCGCCACCACCACGCATTTTGCGCGATTTGCCTGCCGTTGAGTAAGCAATTGCAGCGGCCTGCTTAATGGCATCGCCTTTGTTTTTGGGGCTGCTTGTGCCTATCTTGCCCGTTTTCCGATACGAACCAATCATTTCCCCAATATTCATTGAAATGACCTTTTGACTTTTACCTCTTTTAAGCGGCATTTTGTGGCCTCCGTTGACCCATGACTTGAACATCTTGTTGACGACGCGCATTACGATCCATTAAATCCGCTCGCTCGCGTGCAACCTTTGCACGTTCTGCTGCAATCCGTTCTTGCGATTGAATCCTAGCTTGATTAGCCGCCGTGTTGGCTTGAGTGCGTTGCTGCTCCATCAATAAACGCTGGCGATCAATTTGCTGACTAGCCTGATCATCTTGCGCACGAATTTGAAGTTCTTTGTCTTTCAACGCAATCAAAGGATCTGGACCTTGATCCACGCCCATTAATTGATTTTGCAAATCACGTACTTCCTGCATAAATGATGCAACTTTTAACGCTACAAGCGCTTCGTGTTGTAGTTCAGACACCATTTGATCTGGATCACTGCCGTATTGAGCAAAAAGTTCTGCTTCAGCAGTCTCTTCAGCTTTTAATTTCACATGATCCAGAATGTGTTTTTGCAAAGTCATAGCAGCAATTGGCTGAGCCTGTAACATGGGCGACAAACCCATCATCAAATGCGCTGCAATGTGCGCATCGTGCTGTTGTCCCGCAAAAGCTTTTAATTCCATACCGTCTAACACGTCACCATTTTCTTGCGCAGGGTCCTTGGGCATTTGTGTACGCTGCGGTTTCAAAATACTGTCAATATCGCGCACATTCATCGCGGAATATACACGATAATACGCTTCATACAAATTATGCATTTGCGGCGCAGATTGTGCCATCTGTAACTGCATCTGTGCAAGCGTTAAACGCTGCGCTGAAGAAAAAATATTGGGATCAGAGACCGGTTGTACCGCAACAAGGTTGTTAAAATCCGCTTTTTTAATTTTTCTTGACGCTCCCGGCACGTCATAAGGGTACTCATCGGGCATATACATCCCAAAACCCTTGGCCAAAAGCTCAAATTCTTCCTTTAACGCATAATGCAACCGCTTATGGATGGCTGACATGACCTGCGTGCCCCGTTCGAGCAATGCAAGCGTCGTTCCAACCTGCGCCATTTGATTGCCTTCGCCCACTTGCATGTCTGCAATGCTTGCCAAACGTCTTCCGGCGTCCACACAAAAACCAAGCAATGCAAAAAGCGTCTGCGAAGGCTCTTTATAAGGCAAAGGCAACATATTTTGCTGTAATTCAGCCCCGCCTACGTCAATATCACGCCATTCTCCCGGCTGGATTGGATTGTCTTGGTCCGCGATCCTTGCGCCTTTGGCCTTGAACCCCGCTGGAAGGTTAGAAAGCGTCCCCGCATCCAATAATTGACGCAACGCAGAGGTCGCTGTCTTGGAAAGTCCACCAATTAAATGCACAAAACCCAAGCCATACGACCCAAGGCCCTCGATTAAAACGTAATGCACAAAATAATTGCGCCTTTTCTTACGTTCGTCGTCTTCTTCCCAGTTGCGACGCACGCCAATCACACGTTTTGTAGCCTCATCCAACGTAATAACGTAAGGAAGCTTGATTCCCGTGGGCTCACCCTTGTCATCTTTGTCCTCAAATCCCGGTAAATCATAGTCCACTTGGAATTCAAGCAAAAAAACTTCCTCCGGCGCACCGGTTTCCACGACACCCGTCTGTTTATCAACCTGATAACGGATTTGACTTGCATCAGATGGGTACAATTCACCCTCAATCACCACGTCCAAATACTCACCCGAAACCACCCGCTTGCGATATTCGTTGGAATCCATCGCAATGCGGTGCGTGATCCGTGGGCATTGGCTCATGACGCTTGATCCGTAGTACGGAATGAACACGTCATCGGCCAAAACAAGCTTGGAAACCATCCGCCCAAGCTGTTCGTCGTAGTAAACCTTCTTAAATACCGACCCGCCGTAGCCCAAATAAAACATTGCCTGATCAAACTCGGGCGTGTACTCCTTCATTACTGTCGTGATCTGGTAATTCATGAAATCCTGCACGCGTCCAGCCTGCTGGAACTTGTCCAAGGTCTCTTTGCCCAGGATCTCCGTGCGCACAGGACCGCCCGCTGGCATCAATTCTTTAGTCGCTTGCGCTTGGAACTGGACCACGGCCTCCATCAACAAGGGGTGAGTCGCCGCTGCCGCACCTCGAAAGGGCTTGGTGCGCTCTTGAAAGTTCATGCCTAAAAGCTCAAGGCCCTTGGCATAGGTCTGCTCCCAATCAGAACGACTCGATTTGTCCGCTTCAAAGAAGGCTGAGAGGTCTATGGCGATCTTGGATAACGTGTCATCGTCCACGACCTCTGCCAGATTGGCGTAAAAGTCCACCTCGCTGTCTTCATCTTCCCCAATCTCGATCGTCGCCCCACCGTCCGCGTCAAGAATAATCTCAATTTCAGGCATGTCCTCCTGATCAATCTCGATCAATGTGGCAGGGGCTTCGTATAGGGCTTTGTCGATGGGCATGTTCAGGCCTTAGGGATAATCAATGAAACGATTTGTTTCAAGGGCATCTTTATATTGAATAAGCAAAGGAGTTAAAAAGTTGTTAGATTCTTGGATACTTTTTGGTTTAACAATTTTAACCAAAAAATCATAAACTTCTTTTTCATAATTTACTGGAGCCGTGTTCCCGGTTTTTGCCCCATTGCCTTTAATCTGAGTAATAACTGGATAAGGGTTATCAAGAGTACCTTTATCAATTACTTGAATTGTTGTCACCGGTCGATTACGGGTATTACGTAAGCTGTAGACTTTATGTGTCCCTTCTTGAAAACCTTTAGTGTAACTTGGGCCATATCCGGCACCTCCTAAAGAGTACCCGCCCACTGAGTGCCCTACATATGCGCCTTCCGGTATAGTTGAATCTAATTCTTCAAGACGTTTCCATGCAAATCCGGGATGAGGATCGTTTTCATTAAATTTAAGCAAAGGCTCGCTTACGCCTTTAGAAAAAACATTATCTGGAGCTTTGCCTGACTCTACAAGAGCTTTCAAACGTTTTCCCTTAAACTGGCGATTAAGTTTTTCTTCATTAAACTTTGCGGCTTTTACCACAGCTTCTTCAAACTGAATACCTTCGATTTCTTTTTTGTTTAATGTAGCAAGATATGAAGCAATATTTTCGGGATCTAATATTTCTTTTAAAGGTCCCTCCGTGGACACATCATACAAAAGTTCGTTTTTGTCTAAAGCACGTATAATATTTTCAGGAACGTCTTTTAACGCTGTTGAATCTCCAGATAATTTAGCTTTAATAAAGTCATCCATGCGAGGTATATATCCGGTGTAGTATGGCTGACCTGTGTCTCGGGCCGTGGTAAGGATTAGTGGTTCTTTTAAATTTACAAGACGTGGGTCTAAACCTTCCGCTTCAAACGCTTGTTGCATTTGTTCTTTGACCTTTTCAACTTCTGCTATATACGCATCATCATCAATCTGAAACCTTCGCTGTATAAGTTCTGGTTTCATGCGCATGGGATTAACATTTACCATTTTGTCATACTCTGAAGTTACGTCTATAACGGCCTGAGGATCTTTTGGATAAAAAATAGGCCGACCAAACGCATCTAAAACAGGTTCTCCTGTTTCTTTTGTAACCTTAGATTTTCCTTCCCGCGCCGCCCGAATAGCATATTGCCTCAGCCCCTGTTTGTCATGAAGTGCAAGGTTGCTAATACGTTCTTCTTTAATAGCTTTAAATATAGGATCTTTTTCAGTGCCAAGTTGTGTTGTTATGTAACGGCGAGCTTTAGTGTCAAAAAAGTTTCTAATCGCCTCAACTTTATCCAAATTATCCAGAGAGTCAACGCTTTCAAAAGCAGCAGTATCTGCATCTAGTAGATATCTGTCTAATGATGATCCAACAGATCTATCTCCTTGAAGTTTAACCCCAGAAAACACCGTCCCCTTACCATATGGGCGAACGGCTCCTGCCTGACTGCCTAGGGTATTGGGCTGGGATATGCGAGCCAGTTGAGCGGCTGCGGTATCGCCAAGCTCTTCAAAACCACGTTTTGCAGAGGCAACAGTGGCTCCGGGTTGTTGAACGGCGGCTTTGGCTGATTGACCCATGCGCACCACAGGGGCCGTGGGCAAGTATGCACCGGTCAATCCCTGCATTAATCGATAGGCCTCGCTTGGATTGGTGGGTTCCGCAGGCGTTGCGCTTACCGCGCCACGAACGATGTCGCTAGCAATTCGCATTGCAGGCCGATCAATCAAAGAAAGCTGTGCCGCGCTTCCCGGTTTGGATGCATCAATCTGACGTTGTTCAACCTCACGTTGAAGTCTTGCTACGCCCTCTGGCACCCTCCCTTTAATAAAACCCGTGGACCGTGGTCCTTGGGCCTTGAGTCGATTGAGCATGCGCTGCGATTCACTGCGGATCTCTTCGCGCTCGTCAATGACGCTTGGAATTTCGTCAGGGTTGGGGGAGCCGTCGGCAAACTTGGCAATGAAGTCTTTTGTTGAAACATCACCGCCCCTAGCTTTGTTAATGTTAGGATCAGTAATATCGTAGGTGCCTTCGTTACCTAAGTCTGATTTAATACGACGAGGATCGTATACGCCCAGGTTTTTAACGCCGCCTTCTTTAACAAAGAATCCGTCATGGCCAAGGTCTCTGATGATTTCCTGTACATCTGCTTTTTCAATACCGCTCCAATTGGCTTTTTCGCGCAACGGCAGCTCACGCATTGCCGTTTCAAACCGGTGATGTCTCATTGACTCTTCTGATGGCACTCCGTCCTTTGTTTTTTTAAGCGGATATTTTTTTTTATACGCGTTTATTACGCTTTCAATGTGCTCTGGGTTGTCATAGTCCCATGGGTTTTTTACCTGTACTCGCACTGGATATGTTGCTGGCGTGTATCCCATGCCGATGTGAAAATCACCCCCTGCAAAGCTGTCTGCAAGCTTTGGGTCCGGTGTCAAAAATACCGCATCACGATTATCCACGGCCCATGGTTCAATTGTATTTCCAGGATACTGCTTTTCTTTGAGCACTCTCCCGGTTTGAAATTCCACTATCGCTGGCTTATGGGAGCCATGATATAAGCGCTCTTTAACCTTACTTGGTTCAAGAAATCTCGCAAGGTTTGCTTCCTGCTCCGCACGACTTAGGCCTTTCCCAACCCCTTTGATACCTTTGATACCGCCACCAATCATGGTCAACGGTGTAGCCGTAGAAGCAATCCGATAGGCCTCCGTTGGATTGTTTTTGTCATAAGGATCCATACCCACTAAAGCACGAAAAATTTCTCTTGCACTTTTTCTTGCGTCCTCTGCTTCTTCGCCTTCACCGTAACCTTTCAACGTCGATGCTCGTTTTGGCGGCAATGTTTCACGTGAAACATCACCGCCGTTGGCTTTTTTTGTGACAGGCCCACCCTTGGCAAAAAAGGACGTTCCAGTTGTGGGTATGCTTCCTCCACTAATCCCTAACCCCGGCCCCTGCCCACCTCCAAAACCCACGGACGGTGGATTACGGCCCTCGGCCCTGCCGTAGGTATCGTAGTGATACTGGGCATAGGACTCGGGGGTGGGGAACTTAGCCCTTTCAGCAGGGGTTAACTTGGCATAAGCCGCTGCCACATCGGGGTACTGCTCCATGTAGCTCTTTTGCGTTTCCGTCGAAACTTTAAGCTGCGGTCGGATACTTGCAAGATACGGATCAAACGCCGCTTGCAATGCAGAAAGATACTGCTGCTTACCGTACTGGCCTGCAAGTGCTGCATCAACTTTTTCTGGATTAACTTTTGCTTCACCGATGTCTCTGTAACGCAATTGCGCAGATAGTGTCGGGTCGCTCATCACCAAATTTCTAAAAGCCCCGGCTGCGCCCGATGGCAAGGCAGAGGGTACATCCGTCTGTCCTGCGGTGGACTTCGTATAAAGATTAGCAATGTCCTGGCTTAATCGCGCACGGTCTTGAGCATATTTTTGACTTGCACTTAGGGGTAAACGCAATTGCCCCGTCACGGGATCAATAGTTACCCTCGGAACATCTCCTATATTCAATAAAGATCGGGACCTGCTCGTCACTCCGGGAGGTGTCCAGTTAAAGACCGTCGTTCCCGTGGCAGGAGTCAACTTTGCAGCAGGCGTATAGTTGTATCCCGTTACACGGCCAAAGCGATCATAGATCGGGGTGCGTGGTTCAGAGGCCCTGAACTCCGTATCAAGCTGCGGGAGCTTGACTTGCTCATCCACGGGGATCTTGCCAACGACGGCGGTCCCCGGATTAAGGCCTTCTTGGCCAGCTGTTAATGCTGGTGGGGGTGCTTCAGGTTCTGGGGACGTGGGAGGTATAAAAATTTCCGTAAGCGGGGGCAACGGGGGAGGCGGCGGGAGAACGGTGACGATGTTCTTTGGCACCACAGGTTGCGTAGGTTGATTAACAATAGATTGGGTAGGCGGAATATCCGCCTTAAACGTTCCGGGTAAATCACCTAAAGATATTCCTGTAGCTCTTAATACATCTAAATCATTAAGGCCGTAGGTTGTTATCCCTTGAACAATTTTTTCTGCGGCCTCAGAAGATGTTAAACCTTGATCCCTTAGAGTTTGCACAACATGCCTGATATTGGCATCCATCCCACTGATGCCTCCTTGCTCACGTCCGGGAGCATTTTCTGAGCCAATCCCCGTTCTTAACAAAGCATATTGCGCTGCTGCCGATAAGCCTGAGGTAGGCAAAAGCTTTTCTACGTCTGCTTGGGTCGCACCAGAACTTGTTATGTCTCTAAGCGCCTCTGCGGCAGAAGAACCCGGAGCCGTTCCCGCCGCAATACCTGATAACTCCGAAGCTGCATAACTTTTTGCCGCCTTTTGTTGCTCTGCTTTAACAATATCATTACGAATAGAAGATAGCGCAGCGTCTCTGCCTCCCATATTCTCAACAAGCCAAGAAGGTAAATAATTTAATCGTGCTTGCGCAAGCTCTTCTGCCGATCCTGTCAGCTCACCGCCCTCGGCCATATAAACAGGTTGTTGTTGCATTTTCTGTAAATTTTGCAACATGCGCCGCGCATCACTAGTCGTATCATTAACCATGCCGCCTTGGGTAAAACGCCTAAACATATCTCTTGCCTCTCTGTGGTTATAGCTTCCCTTGGCCAGGATTAAGGAATGGGCATATTATCACCCTAGTAATATTCAAACTCAAGCACGGTGCTTGGTTCATCAGCCTCGTCATCGTCCAAAGCCACAAAGTTCCCAGCCCTGAATCGTGCAAGCGCTTGCACGGTGCTGTCAACAAGGTCGTCCGTGTCGCCCTTGGGAAACGCCGCGCACTCCTCAATCAACTCCTCCGCCCATTTCGTCTCCGGTGCCCAGACCATCCCCGACTCAAACATAGGCGCAACCGCATTAGCACGGGATATCTTGTCCTGACCCGCCCTGCGTCCCCCCGGATTATACATCGTCACAGGAATTCCAACACGCCTTAACTCCTGCTGCAACGTAATCCCCGTCGCTTTGCCCTCAATCAATACATTGTCCGGTCGCCAGTGGTCATACTGCATCTTAGCAATACGCTTTAACTCCGGGAAGTCCCAGCGGCCTTTTTTAACGTCGAGGAGGATAATGGCAGGTCCGTCGTCCGCGCTGGGACGGAAAACACCCCAGGTGGTGATTGCTGAAAAGTCAGCTGTCTCTTTTTTGCTGTACGCGGTGTCATAACTCTGGATGACATACTCAATTGCGGGGGTGTAATCATGCTCCCAAATCCTCCACCATTCACGTTTTAAAATAGCCCCCTCATCATTCGTGGGCTGCTGCTGATACATCGCCTGCCATTTCTGCACCGATAACGTCGCCCTGACCTTTTGTAACTCATCAAGGCTCCAGTAACTCGGCCAAAGCGGCTTTTCATGATCAGTCCGCTCATTCAATATGGCAGGAAACTCTAAAATTTCCCACTGGTCCGACTTCGGTTCTGCCTGCGCTTTGAGCAAACGCGCCGTCAAATCTTTCATGCCCCATCGGGTCATGACCACCACTACGGCCCCTCCGGGCTGCAAACGAGAACGTGGCCCAGACGTATACCATTCCCAAGCGTTGTCCAGTGACAACTCTGACAAAGCGTCCTGCTCCGAATGCGGATCGTCAATAATCAAAAGATCCGCACCCCGCCCCGTCATTGCACCACCAACGCCTACAGCATAGTATTCCCCGCCACCGTTCGTGTCCCAACGGCCAGCTGCCTTTGAATCAGGCTTCAAACTCACCGCCGGAAACAACTCCTTATACGTCTCCTGATCCATCAGGTTCCTGACCTTACGGCCAAAACGCACCGCTAACTCACCATTATGCGTCGCTTGAATGATCTTGGACCGAGGCTCATGGCCCATGGCAAACGCAGGCAAAAGATAGCTAGCAAACTCCGACTTGGTGTGCCGGGGAGGCATATTAATAATCAAACGCTTAAGCTTGCCTTCAACCATTCTGTCAAAGGCATTCGCCATCCTGTAATGATGCGCACTAAATATCGCCTCGGGCCAAACATAACGGGCGAAATCTATGAAAGAAGCCTTGGCCTTGTCCCGAGCCTCAAGGATCCTGAGCCGTAGCTCAAGCTTCAAGCGCTCTGCTTCAAGGTCCGGGGGAAGGGCCATAACTTTTTGAATTTGCAAAAAATTTTTAGGGAAATCGGTTTTAAAAACAAGGGGGTGGGTTTTGGATAATTAAAAGTATACGCTTATTTGAGTTTTGTTTCGAGGGCTCATTAATTCTGCGAAACCGGGCCAAGGTCGGCGTCCGCTACGGCGTCGGGCCATTTGTGCTAGATTCTAAAACCTAGAGCGCTCTACGCTCTAGAATCGATACCGGGACTCGCCCCCAGGGCGGGGGCCCAGGGCCCAGGGCCAGCGGGCCCTGGTCGATTAGTGCGCGAGCGAATTAGTGCGCCTGGGCGATTAGTGCAAGGCGAATTAGTGCGCCTGGGCGATTAGTGCGCCCAGGCGAATCAGCGATTTTTAAGCGATTAGTGCGCGAGCTCGACCAGCTGCGCCAGCTGGCCGAGCCCCTGGCCGAGCTCCCAGGCCGAGCTCCCAGGCCGAGCTCCCAGGCCGAGGCCCACGGGCCAAGAAAACCCTGGCGCGAGCTCGCGAATAGCTAAGCGATTCAATCGCTTATTAATGGGCCCGCGTGAAATACGCCCAGGAAAACAAAAAGGCCGCCCGAAGGCGGCCAGCTGGGCCAGCTGGTCGGCGTTACCAGCTGAGGGCGAGCGCTGCGCCCAGGGCGACGCCGAAGGCGATCGCAACGAACCAATCGATCAGGCTGAGCATGATTTCCCCCTGGCGAGCTCGGCCAGCTGCGCGCCGATCGCTTGTCGCTGGTAACCGATGCCCAGGCCCGCGAAGGGTTCGCGAATCTCAACGCGCTGGGCCAGCTGGCGATATAGCCCCAGGCCCTGGCGAATCGCTTCGCGATATCGCCGACCAGCAACGAGCTCGACCGCATCAATATCGAGCGATCGGATTCGATGCGCCAGCTGCGCGCCGACTCGCTCGCCCCAGGCGTCGGCCTCGGCCTGGGTTTTCAGCGTGCGGTCATAAGGCGCGAGCCAGCGATCGGGCTCGATCAACCCATGCTCAGCGCTGGCGATCGCCCAGGCGGCGATATCCTGAGCTCCCAGGCGAGCCCTGGCCCAGCTGCGCGCAATTGAAAACAGAGGCCCTGTATATAAGTCGGCGGCGAATGCTGGCCGATCAAGCTTAGACCGCCCACAACCTAAAATCAGTAACGTTCGCATTTTTGTGTCCTTTCTCGCTGTATCCCCCGCCCCCGTGGCGGGGCCTTAATTATGGCATAAAAAAGGCGCGCCACAATGGGCGCGCCTGGGGCCAGCTGGGCCAGCGATTATGCGGCGACTAGGTCGAGGATTTCGCCCGCCTTTCCTTCAAATTCCACGCGATCGGCGGTGAAGGCTATCGAGCGGGCGTATGCGGTCGCCCCCGTTACGATGTCCCAAAGGGTTTCGATCGGTCGGCCTTCGTCGAGCATATGCGCGTGCTCGATTCGCTCGCCTATCCTGGGCCCGAACCGTTTCGCGAGAAAGTCGGCGACTTTATCGACCTTGCTTCGCTGCGCCGTTCGAAGTACGGTCGAAACGTTGTCGGCGCTGGCCTGGGAATATGCCAGCAACGCGGGCGCGACTTGCTCAACGAAGCGATCGGGCGCAGCTGCAGTATGGCGGATGTTGAGCTCGTCGAGCTCAAGCGCGCCCCATACGATACGGTTCGCGCATACGTAATCAAAAAGAAAGGTTTTTACTTTGAGCGCGCCTGCGCCGACTTCGCTGTTACTTACAAAAAACCCCCGAGCGAGCGCGCCGGTTTTCCCGTCGCGACGATCAGGCAATTCGATGCGGTTTTCTTCGTCGGCCAGGAAAACGAACATGTCGCGATCGCCACAATACAACGTTGTGTCTTCTTTGGTTACTTGATCAAGAGGGCGCCCCCATATCCCAGGCACCCGAAAGTCGCCTGATACACCGTCGCCGAAGCGATCAACGAGCGCATCGATAACTTGCGAATTCCACACTCGACCGTACTTTGGGCCAGTCGCCGCACGCAGCGTGCGCGGGCCGTGAGCTCCCCCGCCTACTAATAGAACGCCGATATCCTCGGCCTCGCGCTCAACTTGCAAGCCATAATTAACGCAATCAGCCGCGAGGGGCGCAGGCAACGAGCGAAGGTATCCCCCAGGCGCGCCAGCAAGGCCTGCCAGCTGGCCAAAAGCATGGTGCGAAATCATCGCTAGCCCGCCTTCGCGGGATTCAATAACTAAGCCCTGGCTATCAATCGGGCGAACCGATAAATCACGCGAGCTCATGACGCGGGCCTTCGATATCGCCCGCTGCGCCTCGGCATGCGCCAGCATGTCAAGAAGCGACACGAACCTTTCTTCATCGGGCCTTGTAGCCCATTGCTTGCTTGCTTGTGTGAGTGTACTCATTTTTAAATCCTTTCTTACTTTCTCAGGGTTTTCAGCGCGCCGAATTGCGCGCCAGTCGTCAATATAACTAAAAACTTTTTAAGTTGCAAGGCCTAAGTCGCCCGCCACGTGATGACGCAATTTCGAGCCCTGAGGCAACGAAGCCGCGAAGGCGCGCAGGGCCTGGGCGTCATTCGCTGCGCCCTTCGTTCGCGTGCCGTGCCATTGAATGGCAGTCGGACCGCCCGCCGCATAACATCCGCCGCCCTTTCCGATTTTCGCCTTGCTAGCCCCATGGGCGACGAAAACAACAACATAATCGCGCTCGGCCCTGGCGCATAGTGGGCGGTCGCCTCCGCAGTTATCGCACGTGAAATTATCGGCGAGCTCGGCGGGGCAACGTATAAAGCGAATGCCCCCATGCTTCGCGGGCCAGCTGGTCGCCGTATCAGCTGGCGCAACGTATACAGCGGGCCTCCCAAGCTTTACAGCGCGCAAGGCCTCGCCGACTGTATCGCATGATGCATTGATAACAGTTTCGCCCTCGGCCCATTGTGGCAGTAGTGAGGCGTCGAAATGCGAATAGGTCCAGGCGATACCCCCAGCTGGCACGGCCTCGCGCAGGGCGTCAAGATAATCGCCGTCAATTAGGTCGCCGCCTTTTTCGCCTTTCGGATGCAAGGCGCACGTGCTAGGGCACGTTGCATAGGTTTCGTGAACGCCCGCCCTATATGTAACGGCGATCGGCCCGGTTTTCCGATTCGCTGATTTTGCTACGGTCTTTAACATGGTCGAATCCTTTCTCACTGTATCCCTGGCACGTCGCCAGGGCTAAAAGTATACACATAGAATTTTATTCTGCAAGTAAAAAGGGCCCCGAAGGGCCCAGGCAACGAGCGAGCAAGTCGCCTTATAAACTGCGCAGCATCATGCGGATTTCTTCGCGAATTTTCTCGCTTAAGTCGAGCGCTGAAGCGATCGAGTCCAAATCGATTTCGCTCGCAACGTCGCATAGGTCAATTTCACTGTAAAGCGAGCCATAATCGATTTCGCCGCCGAGCTCGGAATAGTCCAGCTGGCCCGCGATTTCGGCATAGTCCAGCTGGCCCGCCAGGGCATCGGCAAGCCTCCGATAATCAAGCTCGCCAGCGAGCGCTGCCGGATCGAACGCTGGCTTGCTTTCTTGTTGCTGCGCAAGCTTCGCCAGCACTTTGTCGGCAACGTCCGAAACAAGCTTGTCGTAAAACCCGCCTACTAATGACAACATCGCTGATTGATCCATTTCTACTTTCTCCTGTATGAGCTGATCGGCGATCAGTTGTTGAAAAGTATACACATAAAAATAAACTTTGCAACTAGCGTTTTTTACGGTCCCCGGCTAGGGCCCGCAATATGCTCATGATGACAAAGTTACGAAACAGTTGCTTAAGGGCGTCCCATTTACTCATGATCCTTCAGCCCTTCACAATCACGTAAGAGCCCCACTGGTCCTGATAAGGCCATTCGTTTGTCTTCATCTCGGCTTCGCTGCGGTCCTTAGCAATGACAGTAACTACATAAGAAACCCCGGTGAGCCGATGCACCATCTTGATTTGAAAAGATTTCATGGCCGACCATCCTTTCCAATCCAACCCATGCCCGCGTAATCGCTAGGATCCTCGTGCGCCGGTTCCTCCTTTTCCCAACTTTGGATCTCCCATTCGCCAATTCTTAAGCTTCCGACATTGCATTCTTCCGCAAAGGCCTTAAAGGACTCTGCTACATCCTCCGGTATGCCTGGATAGGTACAGTTTTGACCCTTGTTATCTTCATCATGCTGCCAGCCAAACCAGTAGTAATAATCACCCCCTGGAACAGTCCCATCAGATAAATTGACCAGATAGGTTTCAACCCAGGCTAAACGTTCGCTGGTGTACTGATGAATGCTATATCCAAAATAGGTCGCATTCTCCCTGCGGTTGGTTTCGGCCATTCCCCAGGCCTTATCAATGGCCCTGCGAATACCATCGAGTGACCAACTTTTTGAAGTAATCGCAGCTGATCCCTCCGTATCAAAATCATCAAATACGGAAACTTCAACCCTGATCAACTCAGCGTTGACGCTAGAAATTCTCGCGCTGGCAATCTCTTTCTTAGAAGTGTACCAACCCGTATCAAACGGAACATGCTCAGCAAGTACTTCCTCAAGTTCTTTTTCACCTTCGGGATACCAATCATGAAGGCCCCAATGTGCGCCATCTTTACCTTCAAAACCCGTTAACTTTTTCATCGCTCTTTCTCCTTTCTGGTTAGCGAAGGTTTAATCATACACTTTTCAAAAACTCTTGCAACCCCTGGGCATCACCGAGCGTCCAGTGCATCCAGGCCTTGACAGACAGGCCTTTTTGAGCCACTTCAACAACCTGCCCTGCTTGATACGCATACACAACACTATCCAACGCTCTAAAAACCTCTTTGGGCCAATGTTGAACCAACAAATAAACAGGAACTCCAGCCCGAGCCGCACGATCCGCAAAAGCCACTTGATGGGGCGACAGTGCAACCTTCGCCCCTGCGCGTACAACCTTCAGTTCAACGAGGACTATCTTCCCCCGCTCCATGATCAACAGATCCGGCATCCCCAGCGGTTGCTTGGCTTCGATCCTCAGCCAACCGACGCAGGACGCCTGTTCGAGGTGTATACGAAGTACGTTGTACAAGGCCTTTTCTAACTTTTTCCGCATCATTCATCTCCTGGATCCATTCTGCTTGGACATCAACCGTCTTAGCCTCCTGCCCGTACAGGTTATGTAGCTCTTCAAGCTTTTTCAAAACCTCTTCTTTCGACATTGAGTCGATCGTGCCGACCCGAATCTCTTTACGCTCCACGTAAATGGTCCCTAGAGCCTGTCCACGGCGATATTCAGCCGCGACCGCAGCTGAGTATGCCCCTGCCTGCAACGCCGCGTCTCGGATCCTTTGAAGGTCCTTCATATGCCTTTCAAAAGTGGTCCCGTGTTTTACCGCAAGCTCTTTTCGCAGCTCCTGGATCGCGGCCACAATGTGAGGCGACCTGTGCGGGTCCGTGAGCCGTCGTCCCCAATACTCTAGGTTGGTCTCTTTATACCCCGCACGGCGAGCCGCCTCTTTCAAGGTCACTTCACCGTCGCCGGTCACAAACTCCTTTACAAAGGTCCACTCTTGCTTGGTCAGGACCTTTTTCTTGATCTTCTCCGGCATCGGCGTCGTGATCCGTGATTCAACGACCTCGGGCCTCATTGCTGGAATTTGGTTAAGCAACGGCTGTTGTTTCGCAATTCCTAGTGGCGGTGCAACATCTTTCAAATCAACCTGTTCATCTTCAGTTACGCGATCCTTCGACATACCCACTCCCCATCTGCACGTTGCCTGACAGAAAACCGTCTTCCGGCATGTCTACTATAAAACGACTGTAGGGCCGACCTCACCCCTCGGGCCTCGGTCACCGAGTAAACAACAAAAAAGTCCCCCACAAGCATTTTTTGAAAGGGGTACGACACTCTTCCCGTCGCTCTTTTCTCCAGGCCCCAGTTTCGGGGCTTAATCCCAGGCAACCGAATCTCTGCATCCCGTGCTTTACTCACCGTTCATCTCCTGTTTTTGACCGTTCAACCATTTTCATTACGTCCATCCCAAATTTTTAATTAAGGCACACTTCTAGCTTTTTCATTTTTTTTTTTTTTTTTTTTCGTGAAAGTGATGTCATATAACGTAATGTGCTCAAACACCCTGTAAATAAAGGACTCCCAGTATGACACATACTATTACGTATGTCTATAACAGACGTAATATCCATTTTTGACGTAATAAACGTTCACTTTACCTTATAGACATACTAATGCACTACCCATTACTGTAATGAAAAAATAGACGTAATCCAGGAACCCAATAACTACAGGGGTTCTTACGGCATTACGTCTATTACGTCACTTTGAAAAAAAAAAAAAAAAAAAATTTCAAACGTGGAAAGTTCACCTTATAGGTGTTTCAAAGTAATCTCCCCGAGCCTTGATCCTTTCTCCCATCTCCTTTCTCTCATCTCCTTCCTGTTTTAATCACACACTTTCATTACGTCTAAAAACTCACTCCTACCGTTTATCCGTCTTTTTATACCGTCTGTCTTCTGCCCTTAATGAACCGCAGACCTTTTGTGTAATTCCGTCATCATATAAAGCATCGTTGACGTAATGCGTTCTCCAAAAGTCACTTCCCTGATCTCTTCCATCTCCTCTTCCGAGATCGGTGGTCCGAGAAGCGTGAGCACACGTCCATTCGCCAAATGCACATACACCACCTGAATCAGGTCGTCTGGATTTAAACCCGCTGCAATTGCTGGATTGATCCTCATTAGCTCTTCCCACCTCATGATTTTTCCCTTATGACGGGAGAAAACTCCCGCGTTGTGAAACGTTGATCGCAATGCGTACATACGCGCTTGCGTTCCATGTAGAACCGTCGTCTTACATCATCGAAAAACCTACGTGTGTCTATCACTCTTGTTGGGTAACCATCCGTTGTTTTAGGGTCAACGCAGTATGGACAAATCATAAGTTGCACCTTAATGAAATTTTTTTATCACTGTGTTATAACCCGCACGTCTTCTAAAATTCGGAGCGATCATGCCTGAAAAATGCAGTGACGACGAGTTTGTTGACGCGTGGAAGCGTCTGGGTAGCATCAGTCTTGTTGCTCATGAGCTGGGTTTAAGCATCAGGCGAGCGAATGAGCGAAGACGCGTCATTGAAAATCGGCACGGGATACTGCTCGATGCGTTCAATGATAGGCGTGGGTTTAAAATCCTTCATCCTGAGAATAAAGTCCGTAGTATTGCGAACATCACGGGCTGCGTGATTGTTTTCAGCGACGCACATTTCATGCCAAACGAAACAAGCGTTGCTTTCAATGCTTTGTTAAAAGTTATTAAAAAAATAAAGCCCGTCATGGTCGTGGCGAATGGGGATATTTTAGATGGGGCAACGATTTCAAAATACGGCCCCGAGGGATGGCAAACTAAGCCCACCTTGAAGCAAGAATTAGAGTCGGTGCAGCACCACATGGACGCTATCGTCAAAGCTTGCAAGGGACTGAACGTTATTTTGCATAGAACAATTGGTAACCATGACATTCGATTTGAAAAAAGGTTGGCGGGTCTTGTGCCTGAATACAAAGACGTACAGGGTACAAGGCTGTCTGACCACCTGCCTGAGTGGTCTGTTTCTTGGTCAGTCTTAGTGAACGACAATACGATGATTAAACATCGTTTACAACACTCAGGAATTCACTCTGGATACAATAACGTTTTAAAATCGGGAATCAGTACAGTGTCAGGACATACGCACCTGCTTGAAGTAAAAGGCTGGGGGGACTATACGGGGCGTCGTTGGGGGATCTCAACGGGTATGCTAGCTAACCCTAAATCGCAAGCCTTTGATTATATTGAAGATAATCCGGTTCCTTGGAGTCAAGGATTTGCAATACTTTCCTACGATAATACGGGTAGATTGCTTCCACCGGAGTTAGCGGAGGTGATCGACGGGGTTGCGTATTTTAGGGGTTCTTCAATTTAAAGGGGCACATGATGGACGAAATTTTTGTTAGCGTTGATTTGACCGAGTTTGAATACGACGAAGTTATTGACTGGCTTGGCGAGAAAGAAATTAGCTCTGGTCTAAGCGGTCTGTACGACAAACTGCTTGCTGCCGTTGAGGCACGTGATGCAGAGGCAGAGGAAAACGAAGACGAGTAAAATTCGTCTTAACTACCTTGACCAACCCGCTCACAAGGCGGGTTTTTCTTTTATCGGCCTCATATGACCGTTTAATCAGTATAAGAGGTCGTCATTGCTCACCCCTTGCTCTGATGGCGGATGCTAATTTGTCCTTATGATTATTTATTGTTGTCACCCCTTTTCTTGAGGTAGGCCAAATAAGCTGCTTCTGGTCAATTGTCATGTCTACAACACCATTACGCATGGCAAAGAGCAATCTTGGTGTTAATGC
>Ga0214923_10002873_pt1 | contig 22262 bp, 20 predicted proteins | sample LL1510_MetaG_FD_177993 | JGI IMG/M metagenome (GOLD analysis project Ga0214923, IMG submission 177993) | Freshwater microbial communities from Lake Lanier, Atlanta, Georgia, United States - LL-1510 | ecosystem: Environmental > Aquatic > Freshwater > Lake | place: USA: Georgia | collected...
TCCAGTATGTTTTAAATCCTCAATCTCAGTTACATGCGATTCCTCTTCCGTCTCCCTACGAACATTTTCTTCCAGGAGTTCTAGAATTGACTTGTTCTTTTGGCGCATATCCTTTCCCTCCATTTGTCCTTTTCCACCGAATTCCCAGGCTCTACTATTCATTCTAGCTCCAACTCGTTTGACCACTAGAAAATGCCTTTGATTAAAGGGCTCGCCTGCAGGATGTAAAAATACGCACGACCGCAAATACACTCGCCATCCCTCTGTCGGGTGTTCAACATATGCATATGCCTTCGCAGGGTCATATGGAAGATGTTCAGAACCTCGTATAAGTCCTGGTTGAAATACATCGAAGATTCGAGTAGCCATTAAACTAATATATATACATTATTTTAGGTTGGTCTCTCTCTACTCGGTATTCCTTGTAAAAAATAGTAAATATCCGTATGCAAATGACAAGGGCATTAAATCGACATATTTCGTGTATGTCCATCCGCTTTGCTGAGCCTGCTTTACAATATCAGGTATAGATGGCATATGTAAACTATGTTTCTGTCTACGTACCGAACCATCTTTGAATCGGAATGTCTCCCTAAATTCCGCACGAGGATCATCTAGCTCGAAATCGGCTTCATATTCGAATTTATCAAATACTACCTTTGATTTCGTTATACGCTCCTTTGAATATTTCTGAGGCGAGAATCCAATCCAGGGATTACTGGAATCCAAAATTGGCTCAAACTTGTATTTATTTACGACTTCAACGACAAGGGTTCCCCCTGGTTTAACCCAGAGAGCGAGATTGCGGAAAATACTATCAAGATCACGGAAGTAATATACCGTGAAATACAGGAGAACAGCATGTGTAAATTCAGCAGCACCGGCTGCGCCAGGCCCCATAAGATCAAACTGTCGGAACTCAATATCCTGTTTTTCAATATCTGTTAGGGTTGTATTCGGTAGTGTAGTTCCCTTACAATATCGAATCATTGCGGGACTCTTATCAATTCCCACCACCGTTCCTGCACCCTGCTTTTTAAATGATGCGGTGCCAATACCAATTCCACATCCTGCATCCAATATAATCATATGATCCTTTAAGGTGTTCTTGCTAAACTCTTCCATACAAATAGCCGTTTCTGCTTGTACTAGTTTCTCATTCTGTGTTAGTTTTGTAAATACAGAAGCGTAGAAATCATCAAATAAGTCGTCATTGCCGAGCCATTCATATTTGGAAACGGTTGCATCTGTTGCCGTTATTTTTGCATCTGGTTCGGTCAAAAACCCTTCTGTTATTCGGCCATAATTCAAGGTTGTTAAATTGTCTAAACCAAGTATGACCATATAACTCATTGCGATTAACAAGAACCCTACAAGAACTATTGTCTGCCATGTATCAAATACAAATAGAGTTAGTAAAGAGCCTAGTATAATTATCACAATGTACACAAGAAATCTGGCATAGATTCCTTCCATTTCCCCTAAGACTATTTCTTATTTTTAAGGGTTATATTTCTACGACGGCATGTTATTGCTCTCGGTTTTTTACCACAATCGCTTGAATATGTGCTGATTTTCTTACAAATTGTAGTGTATGGGTCTTGAAACTGACTATCAAGACCACATCGCATTCTCCAAAGCCATGCAAGGGTAGAACGCCGACATTCTAGTCGTGGAGGATTTCTCCGTTCAATATTGTACCACTGGTTTCGAATTTCTTCGGGGAATACAGCCGGAAGTAATAACCAGAAGCGCTTAAACCATCGAAGCCTCGTTTCAAAGTCTAGTACATTCCACTTGTTTTTTTCACACGGGTCATTACACTTAAAAACCTCTTTCGGACAATCAGGCATTGGTTTCGTTGAGAGATTCGTCTCCTTGGGATGGTTATATGCTACTGCAAATAGAAAGTTCCAAAATACTTTCAAATGCTGATGCCATGCGCATTTCTGCCATTTCTCGTAAAACACTTTAACTTTTGAATAAGGTGGATCTGAACTCGGATTAAGCCCCTGTTTGCGTAGTTTGCCATTCACGCAGTTGTGAATCGTATACATCCATTTTTTAATATGTTGCGGTTGAAATGGATACTTGCGATAATAATCCGTCAGGGATGCTCGGCAGAATTTACACGGTAAAATATAGGGAATGGTCTCAAAGAAATCCGCATAGGTTTTTCGGGATTTGTCGGAATCTTTATAGTCAAATGTTATTAGATGGAGTAATTTCCATCCGGATGGCCCCCAGAAACGAGTATCCATTCTTCCCTACCTTTTTTACACTTTTTTAATATTATTTAGACCAATGGACATTTAAACATACCCGTTTGCCGCTGGCCGCTGGGTATTTCGCCAAAGGCAAAATAGGCTTATTGCCGGTTTGAAATGCCCAGCAAATAGAAAAAGTATTAGGCGGTCATCGAACTAGAAAGAAACGGCACTAATCCCTGCCAAATCCCCCAAAGCTGAGTGGAGCCAAATATGGCCGTACAAGTGTTTGGTCAGGGGGTACAACCTCTTCCGCCTTACATTTCACCACAGCCGGAGGGCACGATTGTCGAGGGCACGGTGCACACGCAGGACAGTTCGCTTGTGGTGGGCACTTCACCTCAGGGCATCGAGGACGAGGGCATGGCGGGCACTCTCCCTTCGGTTTCTGGCATTTTGAGCAATCCAAGATAACAGGATTTTGCTTCGGTATAGAGGATTTGAGTACATAATTACTTAAATCAGGCACTGGTGGGCACTCACTCTTTAGCATATAATTACTCATATCAGGTAGGGCTGGGCAAGGTGGAATTGAGCTTTTAAGCACATATTTACTCATATCAGGCTGTTTGCATTCAGGGCATGCCGGGTTAATAGAACGGGGTCTAGGTTTTGAGCATCCGCACGGGGATGATCGCCCACAGCTACCACATTGCGAACTATAACTTTGAAAGCCTTCGTTCGTAAATCTTGAAAAATATAGACCGACGGCAAGGCCGACAACAAATATTCCTAACATATGAATTATGGAAGGCTTCATTCTGTTCGTATCCTACTTTTTAACTTAGCTATTTTGCAATTCGCCATCCATTCCAATCCATTGGCGGACATCCGCATGATTCTGGTAGGCCTGGATCCATTGTAGCCTGAAGCCTGGTACAAATCATACGAGTATAACCCTTCCATGAGAATTCATTGGATACTGTTTGACTCGTACCTATGCTTGGCGTGATTCCAAAATCTTTTGGATTCAGTCCTCTCTTTTTAATCTGGTCTTCTATTTCTTTTGCACGGGTTTTCCAGTCAAAGTGGGAGGGACCTCGGCCAGCATCCATCGGTGTTGGTGCGAGTCTATCCGTTACAGGTGTATCACCTGACACAGCTACAGGGATGAATTTATTGTTAGATACATTATTTAAATCTGCCACAGATGGAAATCCCGTTGTATCAATTGTTGTTTTACTGTCGGCACTTTGTGGATTTGCATAATTAACTGCGAATGATGCAGTTACAGCATCAATGATTTTTTGTCCATAAGTATTAATTAAATTATTAATTTGTTGCACAGTATTCGGATCATTTTGTATATTCGATGGTAATAAATTAGCAAGCCCTGCAGGTAATCCTAATGTTTTTATTATTTGTGGCAGGGGTTCACTTGGTTTTCCTAAATTCTTTAATGCATTATCAATATCGTCTTTCATTATAGGTATTTGAACTGGCAGAAGAGCACCTGTTTGAACTTGGCTAATAATTGTTTGTACATTGCTTCGCATTTCTGTTAAAGCAGTAATACGGGCCTGTATAACAGGGTCTGTTGTACCACTTGCAGATAGACGAAGTATTTCAGAACTTATACGTACTACAAACTTATTTAAGTCATCAAGCGTGGCTCGTTGCCCTCCTTTCTGACCGGTCATATCATCAAACCCTTCAAGTGTGCTTTTAGATACATTTATTGGTTGTGTAAATTCGTATATAGGCCCTTGGATTGGTCCAGCTGCACCAATTAGTCGTACTTCCCGTTGTAAATATGCTAGATTGGATGATATCTCGTTTAGTTGTGTTAGAGTTATAGTTGTCTGGAGTCCAGGATTTCTATTAAGTACATCGATCTGGGCTTGTAGGGTATGGAAGTCGCTTCGTGCAGTATTGAGGGGTAACTGAATTGTTGGGTCAGATCGTTCGGAAATCTCTTGCGCTTCAAATGCAAGGAATCCTTTTAGGAGTTCAAGTATAGAGACAAGTTGTTGTCGATTGGCTTTTATTAGTGATGTGTCCTGGTAGGGTAGCGGACTCATTGATGCTATTTGCTCATATGGTGCGATGGGGAGTGAACCTGGTAGATTTGATGGTTGCACATTGGAATCATCTATACTACGAGCCGGGGGAGGAGCAACGGATGGGGGAATAATATTTATAGGAATATTTACCTTATGAGATATCGGTGTATTTAATGTATCAAACCCTTCACTTTTCTGCGGATTTGATGTAATCAAATAGATTACCATTACAATAAAGAGTAATGCTAAGAACGCAAACATCCTACCATTCTTTGCCAAAATAATGCATACCTTTGATGTCAAGGGGTATGCATTATGTTGGTACATAATGCCACATTGTATATTTGTCTAATAGTCAAGTGAACAGTTATAGCATGGAATTGAGTCCTTTTTAATATAATTTGACATATCTGGACAATTACCTGATGGAAGTGGATCTGTACATCTATTTGATATCATCTCATTTCGTGAATTTTTCTGAAAATCCCGAATAGCATCCATCTGGTGTTTCAAGGCTAATGCAGTTATAGCACTATTCGTTAGACTAACATCGGGTGTAATATCATTTCTTTGTGGTACAGATGAATCATCACAATTATCGAATGAACAATCATCATCGCATGACTGATCATATGCATCATATGAAACATATGGAGCTCCTGCGGGGCCAGTCGGTCCTATCGCACCATCGTTGCCCTTTGGTCCTGCAGGTCCTACGGGTCCAGCGGGTCCAGCAGGTCCCGTTACTACTTTTGTAGTTGATGTAGTTGTTGTACCTGATGCACCGGTTGCACCTGATGCACCACCTGTAAGTGCTGCTATACTTACTGTCCCATAACTAGACGATGTTCCAGGTCCTTGAAAATCAGGAAATTGCTTATATTGAGCAATACCGAGTACTGTCTGTTGATCACTTCTTTTTACTATATATATTATTGTACCATCCGGAATAAGATGATCAATTGTACGTGCTGTATATGCGATAAGTTGATCGCCAACTTGGACATTCTCTATTAATGGCTTATATCCTCCATTGTTATATCCTCGATTATAGTACATATCGACATTATAAGGGTGATCAGTAATTTTTGTGCGTGCTTCTACAACTATCTCTCTATCATTATTAGCACCATATGCACGGGCTATTATAGGGTAGTTATCTTCAAATCCCTCATTGTTAATATAATATGATGCAAATATAACTATAACAAAAAAAACTATTAACCCCATAAGAGTAAAGTTAATACTCATCATCCTCTAATAGAATACGAGTATTTTCAAAAAATTGATTATTGAGTTTCTTTAATTAATATTAAAGAAATGCTCGCAACCCGATTTAAAGATGATGAGATAGTTGAAATTGGAATCGATGAGGCCGGACGAGGTTCCTTTTGGGGGCCGATAATGGCGGGAGCACTTGTTTTACCCTTAGAATCCACTTGGACATCCAATCAAAAAGAACTTCTAACACAACTGCGAGATAGTAAAAAAATTAGCCCTAAGAAACGAATGCGTATTGCCGACCAAATAAAAGAGCTTATTCCAAAATCAGCGGTCGGTATTGTGTCTGCCGAAGAAATCAATACGAACGGAATTACTTGGGCAAATATGGAAGCATTTCGTCGGGCTATTCAAAACCTTGGCTTGGAAGACCCATCCCAATGCCGACTTATTATTGATGGTGTATTACCCATTGAAAAATGGATAGGTGAGCAGGAACTTATTGTGGAGGGAGATGCCCAGTATATTGCTATTGCAGGTGCATCCATCTTGGCAAAAGTTGAGCATGATCGCTGGATTCAAAAATACTGTGAAAATAATCCCGAATGTGGAGAACGATATGATTTAGTGCGGTCAAAAGGGTATGGGACTCAAAATCATAGAGAAGGTATACGAATCTATGGAGGTCATGAACTACACAGATTACTATACATACAAAACTGGCTTCCTGGTTCCACTCACAAAGCAAAAAAGGCAAAAACGGCAACCACTCAATGCTTAATTAAATTTACATAGAGGAGCGGCGGCGGCGGGTTGCACGGCGCCGGCTGCGGCGGCTGCGTCGGCGGCGACCACCCATGGTGGCAGCGTTTACATTCTTATTTTTGTTGTAGTTACCTCCGTTCTTCTTGTTGCGGCGAGTCTTGTTTCGGCGAGCCATGTTGACCATTTTATACTGAATAGTTAGATTATTTTTTACCCACCTTTCGGGTATTTTAGAAGAGTTTAAGTTTTCCATCGACCCAGGAATCTAAGATCGCAAAATCAATTGCTCGAAACCGGGGGAATCTTCCTGCACTATAGTGATGGTCTTCCTTTTTTTCAATTGTCACATATTTTCCTTTCGGATGACTTAAATTACTCTCCTCCAACGACATATACCCTCGCAACTTTTGAATCCATTTGAAAGATTCATAGGCCAGCACCTGCTGATCTAAAAGGCCAACACGACTCATAACAAATACACCTGGTGCTCCATCCGGAGGAACCGTGTCCACTGGCGAAACCCCCATCAATTCCTTAAAATTCAAAATCTTCTCGAGCGGATTTCCAAATTCCTGGAATTCACCTATTGTAAGTGGTAAATCTGGATTTGTACTTGTCCTAAGTACATCGACATAGGGTACTTCGGTAAATGCTGCGCCTACCAGATTACCATCAGGAAAGCGTCCAACGATAGCTCCAACGGGGAGACCCCCTGCAGACCGCCCATATATAACTGTTTTATTCGATTTTAAACAGTTTTTGTGTTGGGCACCTCGTATAACGGCTTCAAAATCCTCCACTACAATGTGCCTATTATTTCTCCTTGCAACTTCTGCCCATGCTTCATCGTCATCACCACCACCTCGTACAAGTGCAAAAACCAGCGCCCACTTTCTTGATAGTAGTGAATACCATTGACTGTAAGGCCAATCGATAGGAGTTGAAGCACCATATGCTCCATACACATAAATGAGTTGTGCTTTTGGTTTAATGCCCTTCTCTTTTATGATTATGAATGGTATATTCGTTCCGTCTCTGGATTTCACATGATGCTTTTGAATCTCAAGTGGTTTGAATTGAATAGGATCTTTTATGGGCTTTGACTCTCTATCATCCCGAATTACTTTATTATTCACTATGTGAATCATATATGGTATTTCAATTGGAGTTCTTATTATAAATGATTGAACGACCATATTTTCCCAGGAGCTAAAACGGTGGGGGTCAATAGTGCCCGCTTTTATTTTAAATATAGATTTCGGGTTTTTATTTGGAGAGCAGTGCCAAATAGTTTGCGTACCTTCTTTTATTGTTACAACTATTCCCGATTGCAAACTAATCCATGTAAATTCTTCATTAGGTAATATCCAATCTGCTAATGGTTTTCCTTTTTGCACCCATTTATCAAAGGGTGTTTTTCTTACCAGAACGCAGTCATCGCCATATATACTTTGACCAAGTGGTATTTGGAATTTAGAGGTTTTCTCAATTTGATGTACTGCCAAGTCTTTAATTTTATATAATTTACTATCCACGGGATCAGACGATTTAAAATAGAGTGTTCTGTTGGAGGCCTTTATTAAAACAATATCCCGTTCCTTATCGTATTCCTTATAAAGGACATGTTCATCGTGACCTGTTCGTGCATTACACACACATAATTCGGATGTGTGGAATACATCTGTAACTTTTACAAAATAGCAGTGCTCACCCTTTACCGCTATTTGCGAGGAAACTGCATCTTTTTTCCAAATCTGTTTACCAGCAGAATCTTCACAAATTAAGAGGTTTTTGTAGTGTTTATCTTCATCCGATGTTATGTACCATACGATATTTCCTTTTACATCAATATCATAGGCCGGTTTGAAAGTCTTACTCCAGATCCACTTCCAAGCGAAACGGGAACCCGTGCCGGTTCGTATCTCAATTGTACCGCATCCTACGAGAAATCCTGGTATTGTATCATATTGTTGGACTTTCTTTATCTCCTCTTCTATATGTCGGGCTTCCCTTTTTACATGCGGTTGTGATGCGAGTTCATTATAATGCTCTTTCTCCCGCTTCATCATATTATCCCATTTCTTCCCCTTCATTGTTTCCATCCAAGCCCAGGGGTCTTTCCATTTTAAATAGCCCAGGTCTCTTATTTCTTGACCCGTCATTTCCTACTATTGTTCCATATTTTCATTCACACGGCCTAAACGCTATTGGTTCTTTAAGAAATAAAATGCCATACTCCGTGAATATTATTTATAATAAGACCAATACATTTGGACTGGCAGATGATGTCCAGGTCATTGAGCGCATTCTTAAAAAATTGCAGGATTCTGTTGGGCAACAGATAAGCAAGGCTCGTCTCCTGGATATGCGTGAACCCCCTGTACACTGTGATATTCAGTTTCATTTGGAGATTCCTATCTTCAGTGCTATTCCATGGGGGCATACGAATGTACTCCTTGTAAATCCTGAGCAATGGTCTTTGGCATATGACAGTTATGTCCATGCATACGATGCGCTCATTTTCCGTGATAGTTATTCCGCAGAGCAATTCCGTTCAGCACTTTCGAATAAGGGAATTGCATGTGATAATATCTATGTGGTGCCGTGGTGCGACACATGGTCTGTTAGTGATTTTCAGAATACACATGCTGCAGCAAAGAATGAATTCGTGTGCTTTTTGGCTGGCTCATCTTCGAAGTACCAATATGTGAAACAGGTCGTTCCCTTTTGGCTACCCGATGACCCACCGCTCACTATTTATACCACTCGGGAGGACTTTGCGGAGGGCTTAAAAGCACTGAATCTACCAGGAAATATTAGTGTGCGGTGTGAGGATTTAACTGTAGCCGAGCAAAAACGGCTATTATCCCAGTACAATGGGCATCTTGTTTGTTCCCAGGGTGAGGCATTTGGATATGCGGCAGCGCATTCAGAGACGGTGGGGGGATTCTGTATTATGAATGCTCTTCCTTGTTTTGAATATGGATATGATGTAGTGAATCGTAAGGGTGTTGAGTGGCTTTCGAATGTATATGAGCTATCCTCAAAGGTGCGATATGCTCTTGCGAATGTAGATGCGAGTTGCTCAAAGGAGTTAGAGGAAGCAATTAAGGCATTTCGAACAGCCGATTTCAGTGCTATTCGTGAGATACGGCAAAGTCAGGCAAAGGGACGATTCCTTGAATCATGTGGGGCTTTTCTTCCCATTTTACGAATGCTGGATACACTTATTAAAGAGCGACGACCGAATAAGGGTGTGTTTCATTGTCCGCCTATTTTGAATCCTGAGGATTGTCCGCCGATTACAATTATTACTCCAACATACAATCGTGAAAAACTACTTGATATTGCATTTCACAATCTATTATCTACCGATTATCCGCAGGACAAGATTGAGTGGATTGTTGTGGAGGACAATGAGATGGGTGGTCGGCTTGCGAGTCAGAAAATCGTTAGCTTCCAGATTCAAGTTCCTGCCCTAAAACTGAAGTATATTCCTATCGAAGGACGAATGACTATTGGAGAAAAACGAAATCACGGAATAGAACATGCATCCAATGATATCATTCTTTTTATGGACGATGATGACCATTATCCTACTACATCCTTTCGGCGGAGGGTTGCATGGCTTACAAAGGGAACAAAACGGGGTTCTACTGGAAAGGCCACAATTGCTTGCTGTACAACACTTGCCCTGTATGATTTGCGATTTGGGATAAGTGCTGTAAATGTTCCTCCGTTTGAGATTCCATTTGCTCAGCGTGTATCCGAAGCAACTCTAACATTTAGGAAATCTGCTTGGCTTGAGAGAAGATTTCCTCATGTATCAATTGCGGAGGGTGAAGACTGGATTACTGGGCGGGAGAACCAAGTTATTGAGATTCCTCCCCAGCAGATTATTGTTGCATTCACACATGGTAGCAACCAATCCAGTCGTCGAATCCCTCCTGTGGAGCAAAAACCGGCCTGCTTCTGGGGATTCCCTAAGGAATATCTTGTGTTTATTCACGGACTGGTTGGGATCACGGTAGAGGAAGATAAGAAGCGCTAAATTCGTGGTGCCCGACGGGGTTTTCTACTACTGCGTTTACCGGCTGATTGCACTGATTGCACTGGATCAGCGGTTAAAGAAATTGGTAATTCAGTCTCCATAGGAGAAGATGCTTTTTCCTCTTTTTGTTTTTCCTTGATGGATTGATCCACCGCAATCTCAGCAAATGGCTTAAGTGGGGGTTCTCCACATTTAAGTTTCTTAAATTCTTCAGTAACAGGAATACGAAGAATTTGCAAAACTATTTTAATAATTGTTGATGTATTCACTGCTTTGATTAATTCATCAAATTCAGATGAACAAATATAGGCTTCGTCTGACATGACAGCCTGAATATTATTAAGATCATGAAATGTCGGTGAAAAATAATCAGAGCGTGCGGATAATCCCTGGCTTTCTAATACACCGTCCATTTTTGCTTTTGTTTGTGCAACCTTTTCTAATACACCAATTAATGGCAATCGAACCTCTTCAGGTGCAGTAACCTGGAAAATAGCAAGTAATATTCCTATCATAACTGATTTTGTTGCATCAAGTGAGCCAAAGATAATATTTTCTTGTAGTTGTGGCGATAGTGTGCGAAATAATGATAAATATATTTTTATTATTTCGCCCGTTAATAATGGAGTCATTCCAAAATAACCGATAAAACTCAAAATAGCCTTTTTCCAATCACCTTTTAGGAAATCTGCAATCGATAATACAATAGATAATATTTTCCGCCCAGTAGTCTGATTTGATACTGCCATTCCAATTCGAGCAACATCTAAGGCTAAATAAATTGCAAACACTATCAAACGGAATGGAAGTCTAACTTGTTTAAGAGTCTCTGTTGTTATATTTGGTGGAACTCCTAATGGTGTTAATAATGAAGATATTCCTGCAATAAGGGGTGCTGGAATTATACGAGGATCTTTCTCCAAATCGTGCTCTTTTTCTAAGCGTAAAATACCGTATTTGGATGCGAAAGTATTTACTGATTGATCTATTTGGCCTATTCGATCAATTATTTTTGCATATATATCATCTACTCCAAACATCTTTGTTGGGTCTGAAGGCTGAGTGCCTGATGCTCTACCCAATTTTGTATCAATAAAGTCACGGGATAATCCACTGAGGCTTTCTACAGTAGGAGCAGTCGCAGTAGGAGCAGTCGCAGTAGAAGCAGTAGGAGCAGTAGGAGCAGTCGCAGTAGGAGCAGTCGCAGTAGGAGCAGTCGCAGTAGGAGCAGTCGCAGTAGGAGCAGTACCTCCAATTACTTTATTATCTTCTTTAAAAAAATCAATAATTGTATCAATATAAGGCCTAAAAGCCTGCTCGAATTTCTGTTCTTCTTCTTTTGTTAAAAGTGGTTGTCCTTGATTATTTACTATATGCGCAGTCCATTGCTCGCCATGAGTTTTTATAATTGCATCAATTATACGAAAAATACCATCTGTTGATTTATATAATTTATTAGTCATTTCTTTATTTAAAAGCTCTTCATTGATCTGTTGTCTCAGTTGGTCAAAAGTATATCGTTGTGCAGTCGATCTCTGCGCTGAAGTCTGCGCTGAAGTCTGCGCATTAGAACTCATCCCCTAATTGAATGAGATTTTTAGACGGATACACATTTTAACCGGGCATTCATATCTTTAAATATAGAAAGGCTAGACTGTAAATATCATAAGTCAACCTTGTTTTTTTGAAGCTTTAGTATTATTAATACTCCGGAAATAGACAAAAATAGAAAAAGATTATATTAATAACGGGTAGGAAGGCAAAAATATATCTTATGAATAATGTGTTTATTTATAAGACATATTTTATATTTATAATATAAATGAATAATTATAAATATTCTCAATCTTGGTTTTTAGTATCTGAAATAAATAATTGGTTATTTCATTTTTTGGATAAATCAAAAGAAAATAGGATGTTGGAAATTGGTTGTTTTGAAGGTCTATCTAGTGTATTTTTTGCTGATAACTTTCTTGATAATCCAAATTCAAGTTTAACTTGCGTAGACCCATTTTTAACTATTGATACAAATGATCATAAAGTTTTTTTACAGAATAATGAAGAAATGAATTTTGATTTTAATATTTCAATTTGTAAAAATTCAGATAGAATATCAATAAATAAGATTACATCTGATATTTTTTTTGAAAATAATAAGCAAACATATAACTTTATATATATTGATGGTTGTCATCAACCAGATTTTATAAAAAGGGATATGGAAAATTCTTTTAGTATTTTAGAAAAAAATGGTATAATGTGGATGGATGATTATCGTGGAGGAGATGGTAATCAAATAAAAAATACTATGGATAATTTTTTAGAAAAATATCGAGGTCAATATGAATTAATTCATACTGGTTATCAATTGGCTATAAGAAAATATTAATTTTTATCTCATTTTAAATCTTAATTGGTATAAATTCAATCTACGATTACCACATAACCGTACCCCACACTTTGCTCCTTTCAGGTACTGCTCCTGCTCCTCCTGCGAATACTGCCCCAGGAATCCCTGATTTCTCCAAATCATAATGAATTTCAATTTGAATAGCAGCAATAGAATTCGGATGAATAAAGATCCAAGGTGTAATTTTAGCACTTGGAAATTGTTCTCTAATTTCTTTGCGAATCTGCTGTATATTCGGTTCTTGAGTATACATATAATTCTCAAATGCAGTTGTACTATCCTGACTAGTTTTATTTAGATTGTACTGACAGGTTTTGTTTTTTGAATCCAGAAATGTAAAGATTAATTGATTTTTATTCTTTACATGTCGATTATTTTCAATTATTATACTATCTCGGAATAGACGATCAATATTGAGTGTAATGCGAGTCGATACTGCATTTGCAGTTATATCCATTGCATCTTCTGCCATCTTATTCTTTAGGGCAGTATAATCAATCTTCTCTCTCTCACATTGTAAAATGGTCGTTAATATCTCATGGAATGTATTATTCTGTATCTGAATCCGATCTTGACGGACATCATGGATTTTGGCAATAAACTCGTCCATTTTCCTGGATTGTATATCTCATATATCAAAAAAATATATAATCAATTTTTATTGCATGCTAAGCGCTACACATAACACAACCCTCCTCTACCTCAAACTTTTTAGTTGTCCTATCAGACTCGGATTTCTCCGCAGCTTTCTGAAGTTCTGGATCAATCGTAAATTTCTGAGCCATGACGGGTGCCCGAGTCCGCAGATAGTAAATCCCCGTCTTCAGTCCCTGCTTCCACGCATAAAAGTGCATTGAAGTAAGCTTCGCATAATTCGGGTCGGCTACAAACAAATTCAGCGACTGCGACTGGCAGATAAATGCCCCCCTCGTAGTCGCCATATCAATGAGCGTCTTCTGCTTAATCTCCCAGGATGTCTTATAAAGCTTCTGGAGTGAATCGGGGACTCCCTCAATTCCCTGAACAGATCCATTTCTCGCAATAATCTGCTGTTTCATATCATCGCTCCACAAATCATAGGCTTGTAAATCCTTCATTAGATGTTTGTTGATAACAATGAATTCACCTGCAAGAGTACGCCTGGTATAAATGTTGCTCGTGAATGGCTCAATACACTCATTGAATCCTAGAATCTGCGAAGTAGATGCAGTCGGCATTGGAGCCATGAGCAGAGAATTCCTTACACCTGTTCGTGCTACCTGTGCCTTTAGTGCCGGCCAATCGAGCGTATTGTCCTTCTGTGTGAGTGGCGTCACATTCCACATATCATACTGGAATTGCCCTTGTGATATTGGCGACCCCTCATATGTTGAGTACGAGCCTTCCTTCTCAGCGATTTCGCTCGATGATTCCATCGCAGCATAATAAATGTGTTCAAAGATGCGCTGATTCAGGTCGAGGGCTTTATCGGATTCCCACGGGAGACGCATAAGTGCAAACACATCTGCCAGGCCTTGTACTCCCAGACCGACTGGACGATGTCGCATATTGGATGCCTTAGTTTCAGGGGTAGGATAATAATTGATATCAATCACTCGATTTAGATTTCGGATTGCTACCTTCACCACCTCCCGCAACTTAGCAAAATCAAATACCTTCGCTTTCACGAAACTCGGCAAAGCAATCGATGCGAGATTGCACACGGAAGTCTCCTGTTCATTTGAATACTGAATGATTTCCGTGCATAAATTGGAACTCTTGATAGTTCCGAGATTCTTCTGGTTGGATTTGGCATTACATGCATCCTTGTACAAGAGATATGGTGTTCCCGTCTCAATCTGCGCATCAAGCACTTTGAACCAGAGCTTCTGGGCATCAATCTGTTTTCGACCAAGACCTTCCGCTTCATATCGCTCGTACAGAGTTTTGAACTCTTCACCCCATACATCTGCGAGCCCAGGTGCTTCGGATGGACAAAACAGTGTCCAAGGCTCATTGCGCTCTACACGCTCCATAAAGAGGTCAGGAATCCAGAGTCCATAGAACAAGTCTCGGCATCGCTCTTCCTCCGAGCCCGTATTAAGCTTGAGTTTTAGGAAGTCCTCAATATCAGCGTGCCAGGGCTCGAGATATATTGCGAAAGAACCATTTCGCTTACCACCGCCTTGGTCAACATACCGTGCCGTATCATTAAAATTTCTTAGCATAGGTACAATTCCGTTGGAGGTTCCATTTGTTCCTCGAATGAGTGCGCCCTTTGCTCGAATATTGTGAATATGTAGTCCGATGCCTCCTGCGTGTTTCGAGATAAGTGCGCAGTCTTTCAATGTGTCATATATGCCCGTTATACTGTCGTCCTTCATTGCGATTAGGAAACAGGATGAGCATTGTTGTCTGGGTGTCCCCGCATTGAAATTGGTCGGTGTTGCGTGAATAAAGTATTTCTGACTGAGAAGGTCATATGTTTCAAATGCTCGCTCAAGCGATACGGAACCCCATAAAGCGAGTGAGACCCGCATAATAAGATGCTGAGGACGCTCAAGGGGGCGGCCGTTTGTATCCCGTAGTAAATACTGGAGTTTCTCCAGGGTTTTGAAGCCGAAATAGTCAAAGAGATAATCTCGGCTATAATCTATTTTTGCATCAATCTCTGCACCATATTTTGAGCAAATGTCCACAAGCTCCTGTGAAATATTACTGGTTTTCTCACCCGTCTTTTGTACGGTTTGATTACTCAGGGCTTGTACAACATCGGTAAATTTATCTTGAGTATTCCGATGATGATTTGAAATCGCAATCCTGGAGGCAAGTATTCCATAGTCGGGATTTGTGGTCATCAAGGAAATGGAGAGCTGTGCGGCCAACTCATCCAATTCCGATGTCCTGACACCGTCATAGATTCTTAGAAGAGTTCGTTGAGCAATCAGAGTTGGATTGACTTGGAGACCATCCGATGCATTACGAATTCGAGTGAGAACCTTGTCGAATGAGACATCTTCCTTGGAACCATTTCGCTTAACCACTTGCATACTAATCGTTGACATTCTTTCCGGAATTCAAATATAGACTCGGTTTGCGTCAATTTTTAACAATAATGCCAATTAGAGAAAGCCGATGAATAATTATATTCTTTTTGGTGTTGTCCTAGTTATCGCAGCGTTGATGATTGGCATATCAATGAATAAAGCGCCATTTGTCAATTATATTGCATATTATGCGCCGAAATCACAGAGAGAATGGTGGCGTCAACCTGGCTGGGAGCGATTTGGATACCCATCGTATACATATTGGCAAAACAGCATCGAATCCTTTGAAAATCTCAATGATCGCCCAGATAGTGTTGCAGGTCCGAGTAAAGTAAATCCAATCCTAGAATATCCACCACAAACACCTGGTCCCGCTGATTTATATAATAACCAACCATACCATTTACTGGCGGATCAGATGGGAGAACCACGAGTTCAAGAGAGCATTTCCTGTGTAAATAGTCGGTCGTGCTATGCAACGAGTTTCGATCGAATGGTTGAAAAAACGGGAAATTACCGCCAATTGACAAATAATTACAAACGGGGATATCCCGATAGTTGCTCTGCTCCCTATCAGGAACTTGTACTGAATTTCTACAAGACGGATGGAATGCCCATTCCTCCGAATAATACTGGAGGGAGTGTAAGTGAAGTTAGCCAATAGGCTGGCCATTCTCGTCCAATTTCTGGAAGTTAATAATACATTTCTCATCTCTCGGGTGTTTACCAAGCCGTGTTGATTCTGGTACAACAAATTCACCACGCTTTGCCTTTTCAACGTCCTCCCAAAACACATCAATGAGGGGTTTTGTGGATTGCCACCAGTCCTCACTTCGTAGAACCGCTTGCTCATGTAAATCCATGAGCCTCCACGGAATCATCTCCACCAGCTCTTCGTCCTCTCCCAATACTGGTTGCCACTGCTCATCATTCGGTGTACCATAAATATAGTAGAATTCCTGGCCGTTGGTAATTTCCTTGTAGCGAACTAGTGCAATAAGACCACTATAGAGTGCGGGGCCTTCTTTAATGGGTGAATTATTATACTTGGAGGAGAAGACTGCTTCAATATAGTCGCACACCTTACACTCGGTCACATGCAGTTGCATTTGCATCTGGTTATAATAATCTTTGGGGATTTTTCCATCAACCTCCCGAGATACGGGGCATTTAATTTCAATCAGGTGCCCTGTTCGCTTGTTCTTTGGACAAGAATATACGAGGCCATCGGGTGATGCGGTACAACGAGGATCGGTTGGATGATGTAAGCGACCGAGTTCTTTAACGACTGTCCCGTATTTTAGCTCATATACTTGTTTGACAACTGGCTCGAAACGAATCCCCCAGTCAAACGCAGACATTCCATCGGACAGAGTTGCGAGGGGTTGCGATCGTGGAGTGTATGGCACCGTCTTTGACATGACCAATTTTGCTCTTTGTCGTGGTGCACCGAATAGACTTCCCAATTCACTGGCCGAAATAATGGTCGATTGCTGAGCGTACCATTCGGCCGTTCTCTGCTCGGTCTGCTTTCGAGATAGTAGATTGTCTAGAAAGGACTGTGATACCTGTGTTTCTGCATTAGGAGGATATTTGAGACGGATTTTGAATTGTTCCTCATACATCTCCAAAATCCTCTCTACATAGGAGTGTTCTGTTTCTGTAAAATCATAGGATGCCGATAAATTAAAGGCTGTTTCCTCCCATTCTCCTATTTGGACATTATCTTCAGGATTGGGTAACCAATTTTCAATTAGTGATACCAAATCTTTTAGTTTTTCAAAGAAGTGCATTCTTTGAGTTCCTAGTATTGTTTAGAAACTCTCGATGGGTCAATTTTATGGAGTTGCAGTTGCAGTTGCAGTTGCAGTTGCCACTTTTAAAGGGATTGATACGCACGGAATCTCATCCCTCTTTTTCTTCCTTGTACCATCCGCTTTTGGCTTTTTCGTACTAAATACCCACTTTAGCGCACCCTCTGGATTTCGCTTGATTTCTAGTCCACGAATCGATGTTATTCGCTGGGATTCATCCGAGTCATAAATAACAACCTTTAGGGTATTGAGTAGTTTTTTATCAAGTGCCTTCTGAAGAAAAAGAAAGAAATCATCTTTGTCTTGCTTTGTCATCTGATATTGCGGGGCAATGTCCTCAATAAAAATCCGAATACGATTCAATCGTAGACCACGCTCTAATCTGTGCCAAGGGCGAGTATAGGCTTCCCGAGCGGAATCTTCGAGGAGATTTTTGAAAGATGTTGTCGGATGTGATGCGGGGTTTTCAGCGACTGCGTTGTCAGCGACTGCGTTTTCAGCTACTGCGTTTTCAGCTACTGCGTTTTCAGCTACTACGTTGTCAGCTACTGCGTTTTCACCTATAGTATTTAATTTCTTAAGTGTCTTATGCCTATGAGCATCCATCTATATACTAGATGCGTTTAGGGTTTAGATGACTTTACAACAATTGATTGAATTAGACTATGAACAGATATGCTCCCTAGTTTCTCATTTTTTGGAATATTTAACCAACAGCTATCTGTACTACCCAGAAGGTGTATATATGTCCGCCAACAAAATGTGTCCTCATCATGTATATCCAAATCCTTCCATCTGTAAAACTCGTTCATCTTTGTTTTCTCAGTATCCACCTCGCACAGAATGATTTTTTTTGTACCACTTTCCAGTGTTATTAGCGAACCTTTGCGATACAAATCATTCGGATTAAGAATATCGGTATCTATATTGAGCGAATTATCTTCTTCCCATAGTCCTTTTCCACCCAATAATAAAATATCAATTGCATGAACACTCATATTATTGTGTTTTGTTATTGTGTGGATAAAAGGCACAATAAACATGGGAGGAACACTCTTGAATATTGAGAATGGACACCCCTTAGGCACTCACCCTTGTAGGGTTCAGTGGTCTAAAATAATAGTAAGTAGATAGTTTAGACAACGGATGGCGAATTATGCGTATCCTTCTGGATATACTGCTTGTGTAAATCAGTCATTTCCTCTTCCAAAATTTACGCCCCGAACACGGCGAGAAGTTGACCCTAAAGATGCAGTAAATGCTCGGCAGTTTGAGCATTGGCAAACAGATGGGAAATACATGACGATGAATCGTCCGGATGTAAATGACCAAGCCCCATTTTATGATATGATGCCGAGTAATAGTCGCATGAATGACAATAGCTATCGCTCCCAGCCAAGGTTTGACGCTCAAGGCAATCGTGGGGGACAGAATCAATACTTTGATAAATATGATACTGCATTTGATGCACGAAATATGGCCCGAGAACTCCGTGGAAGTGTCTATGAGGACAAAAGCACGGGGTATTTAATGGAATCCGAAAAATTACTACAGCGGAATTTTGATAATCGATGGGTTGATCCTAATGTTGTAAAACAACAGGCGGAGGCTGCGGAAATGTTACGACCAAAGATGGATGATATTCGGGTTTTTTACCAGAATAAGGTACCTTCCGCACCCGATGGTGGGGCTAAATAATTAGAGCTTTCAATCAAAACATAGTTCAATAGGTGCATTGTAGACTTGTAGTTTATTGAGAGAAGACGGTGTTTGCTTTGTGCGGCGACGACGTGTTGAACGGGTTGTTGCAGTTTCGTTTGTTTTTGCAGTATCGGATGTCGTTATATCTGATAGTGCTGTTACTGCGCTATTAGCGGTTACAGATGATACATTTGATGCAGTCGTTGCAGTCGTTGCAGTCGTTGCATTCGATTCGGTCGTTGCATTTGATTCGGTCGAAGATGCAGTCTCGTTCTTTTTCTGCACTTTTTGCACTTTTTGTGTTTTTTGCACCTGTGTGGTTTCCTTCAAATACACATTATAGCCTGTACGGATTGCTTCCTCATTGGCTTCAATGTATTCAATAATTTTAGATTCGAGTGCCCACCGAAAAAAGTTCAGTTTCCCAATTGTTGTCATAAATTGCTCACGGCCTGGAATCTTGAACATGATTCGCTCTCTGCGACAATTGGGATCGAAGTATTGTTTTGAATACGCTTTGAGCTGACCTTTATAGCTGAGATAGACAAGAAAGTCCTGACCATTAAGGGGGTATCGGACAAAATTCTTTCGACTGAACTTGGTTACAAACCAGTCAATAATTCTGAGACTGAGAGGTGCATCACCGTCGAGATATGTGAGGACTTTATTAATTTCCGGATGGTTCGCATAAAATCGTTGTAGACTTGAAATAACAAGCTCAGGTTTGCATTCAATCTTACGCTTCCTCGTTTGAGGATCAGGTGTATTCATTGTCTGGGTATTATGATTGGAGGTTTTTCTTAAGTAGGCACTACCGTATTGTATCAATGCACTTTTTATTGCACTTTTTAAAAAATGTGCAAGGTAGAATGTCCGCTCCACCTGGATATAATCCTAATGCATCACTTCTTCCAGTTGCAGGGGGTGAAATTCCCCGTATGAGTGGTGGTTATTATAGTAGTAGTGAACTACCTCCTGGTTTCAATGCAACCAAATCTCTTCTTCCTTCTGCAGGTGGAGTGATTCGGGAGTTTAGCGGGGGTGATCCTACAAGTGTTGGATTTGCTAATGGAACTAAAGAACATAATGGACCGACTGGACCTGCGGCGACTACATCGACTGCACCTGCGGCGACTACATCGACTAGATCGACTGGATCGACTGCACCTGTAGTGGCAAATGCATCGACTGCATCGACTGGATTGACTGCATCGACTGCATCGACTGGATCGACTGCATCGACTGGATCGACTGGATTGACTGCATCGACTGCATCGACTGGATCGACTGCATCGACTGCACCAAATAAAAACAATAAATCCAAAGCAGAAACCGCAGAAAACCCATCAATTACGAAGAAAATAATCCTTTTTGGTGAATCTCTTACATTACAAAATCCATTAGATAATAAACCATTCTCTGCAGATGAAGATAAAGCTCTTACAATGTTTGGAATAGAAGCTGTATATGATATGGAAAAACGAGAGGTTATTACAGCACTGTATGATGGGACTTGTAATACAGATAAGCCACTTATTATGTTGGAACAATGCGAACCTATTCGGCGTATTGTGCAGACTTTGGCTCTCAGTTTTTTAGGTAAATTGAATTCTAAATCAGTGGATATTTCTGATTTTGATTTTTATAATACTAGCTTACCTATTACTTATCAAATAGACGAAAATGGTTTCGTTAAAATATCTATAGATTTTGGTGTAATATATCCTTTATTTTTATTACAAAATAAGAAACTATCTGCTGTTAAATCAGTTGATTACGAAAAAATTACAGATAGTGGTATTGATAGTATTAAGATATCATTATATTTTGATGAAAGTAATGTATAAAAAGTTTATTATGAAATTTTTAATTTCCGGATAGTTTTGATTAAGCGATATTTCAAATATGCACTAAGCTTGCCTTTGGCAGTAAGCTTGCCTTTGGCACTAAGCTTGCCTTTGGCACTAAGCTTGCCTTTGGCATTAAAGCTTGCCTTTGGCTGGCCGGCAATATATGGGAATTTGAAATATTGTTTGGTCTTAAAATATAATATTCTTAGTAAATATTTATATTTATAACTGCACTCATAAAATACGAGTGGGTCTAAATTATGATATTGAGCACTTTTTATAAAAAATATGTTGAAGATTATTTTGTATTTTTAAAACAAGAACAAATTATAGAATGGATGGTACACTTGCACCTGCGGCTGCAATAGCGGCTGTAGCCGCAGTTGAAGAAGAAGGAAAAGCACCTGGAGCACCAGTAGCAACTGGAGAACCTGTAACACCTGGAAAAGCACCTGTAGCAACTGCAAGACCTGTAGTAACAGGAGCAGTGACTAAAGAGTTGACAGTATTTAATACTAAATATAATTTACAATCATCAGGTCCTATAAATGAAGGCGCAAATAAAGATATTTTAGATCAATTAGGTTTAAATGGAGATGGTTTAAATGAAGATGAAAAAAGAAATATTATTAAGAACTTATCAGGTGGAACATGTATAACGCATACAGACAGTGATGATAAATTTATACTAGCTTGTAATGATGTTAAAATGATTGTCCAAAGATTTGGATTAAATTTATTATCCCGATTACTATCAAAAAGTGTAAAAGATACTAGTGGATTAAAAGCATCTGCAGAACTGAATGAAAAGGGAGGTATGACAATATCTTTGATATTCCCTAAAAACAACGTAAATTTATTGACTGCTAAGGAGAATAAGACAACAAGTATAGAATTTCAAAGAATTGAGGATAATAAAGAAGTAACACAGGCTAAATTGGAAACACTTATAAAAGAAAGAGAGTTACAGGCACTTAGAGATAGATTAGATAAAGAACAAGAAGCAGAGACTCAAAAAGCAAGGCAACAAGAAGAAGACGCAAAGAAAGCAGCAGCTGCTAGAGCTCGTGCCGAGGCTGCGGAGGCTGCTGCTGCTGCTGCTACAGCTCGTGCCGAGGCTGCGGAGGCTGCTGCTGCTGCTGCTACTGCTCGTG
>Ga0214923_10002874_pt1 | contig 22256 bp, 20 predicted proteins | sample LL1510_MetaG_FD_177993 | JGI IMG/M metagenome (GOLD analysis project Ga0214923, IMG submission 177993) | Freshwater microbial communities from Lake Lanier, Atlanta, Georgia, United States - LL-1510 | ecosystem: Environmental > Aquatic > Freshwater > Lake | place: USA: Georgia | collected...
CAAACGCCAGAACCGCGTTTGGCCCACACTCGATGGTGCCGTCGATTCGCCGAGTGAAGTGCACGCCAAGAAATGGAAAATTCGGATCAGGAACTGGATATATCAAATTTCGCACGAGATGTTCTGCGTTTGGTTCAAGTTCAAAATACTCGCCACGAAATGGCAGAATTCGAAGATCATACGCGGATCCTGTTTGGTTAGCCACAAGGTCCGACTGCAGACCGGCGCAAGAAACAAGTTTCTTTGCAAAGACCTCTCGATTTTGAGTGTGAGCAATTATGCCCTCCGAGCGCTCGTCGATCTGAACAAGTTGCTGATTCGTCAAAACCTCTGCGCCCATATTCGAAACTTTTCGCTTTAAAACGTCAACCATTTCGCCGTAGTCGACAATGCCAGTTTGCGGAACGAACAAACCGGCCACGCCAGTGCAAAACGGCTCTATCTCTGGGATCTCTCTTGAATCCAGTTTTCGAATACCCATCAATCCGTTTGCAAGCCCACGCTGATACAACATTTCAAGTTGACCAATTTCGGCTTGTGAAGTTGCGACGACTACTTTTCCGCAAATCTCGTGTTTAATTTCGTTCTCTCGACAAAACTGCAAAAGTTTGGTGTATCCATCTAAGCAATTTTTTGCCTTTAGTGAACCTGGCTTGTAATACAAACCTGAGTGAATGACACCGCTGTTGTGTCGTGTTTGGTGAGCACCAACTTGAGAATCTTTTTCTAGCACCACCAATTTTGTTTTTGGACTTTTCTTAAGCACCGCGTAGGCCGTCGCCAAACCGACAATTCCACCACCCACAACAACGACGTCAGCCTTGTAGTCGGATGCTTGCGATGTCATTCTTTGTTTGCTGAGCGTTGAACTACCTCGGCGAAAGTTCCTTCTTCGGTGATGCGTGAGTCTTCGATTCGATAGAGACGGTCGCAATATTCAACCGTGCTCAATCGATGGGCGACAATTATTACGGTCTTTGATCCTTGTAAAGCCTGGACTGCCTGCATCACGCCGTGTTCAGTCGGTGTATCAAGCGAACTTGTTGCCTCATCTAGCACCAAGACACTTGGCTTGTGATAAAGCGCACGCGCAATACCGATTCGTTGTCGTTGGCCACCCGATAATCGAACACCTCGCTCACCTACGACCGTTTCGAGACCATCGGGCAGAGTCGCAACAAACTCCTGAAGTTGCGCCAAGCGAATTGCCTCACGCACCAAGTCGTCGTCGATATTTTCATCGTTTAATCCAAAAGCTACGTTGCGTCGCAAGGTGTCGTCAGTCAAATAAATCGCTTGTGGCACATAACCAATTTGATTTTGCCAATTTCTAAGATTCTGCTGCACGTCACATCCATCAACGCTTACAACGCCCGATGTCGGTGCGAACAAGCCGAGAATCACATCTACAAGCGTGCTCTTACCAGCACCACTCGGACCAACAAAGCCAACAGCCTCGCCGCGGTTCACAACAAGAGAAACATTTTGCAGTGACGGAGTCGTTGCAGTCGGATATTTGAAACTCACATCTTTTAACTCGAGTTGTTTTGTGAAGGGTTCGAGATGCGGCGAATTATTGACTTCTTGAGTATCAAGTAGAAAGTCTCGATAAACAGAGCCAATTATCGATCGATTAAAAATCAACGTCTGGGTTGCCATTAACAGTCGATTAATCGACGGCATAACGCGAAATGCGGCAGCCGCAAATAGTCCAAGAATTGGCACGATGTCAGCCAGTGGGCGGTCACGCACGACCATACTTACAACTAGCAGACAAAGTCCGACGATTGTGATGATCTCCATAAAAGATCTCGGAAGAGTCAAAATCACATTGTAAATTCGGTTGATCCGGATGCTCTCGCCCAGATGTTTTTCGTGTTGCGATAGAAACTCATTTTCGCGTCCCAAGATCTTTACATCTTTTGCGCCACCAAAACCCTCTTGCAAGTGCTGAAGAATTTTTGTTTCGTGATAGTCAACTCGATAACCCCAATTATCGATTCGCCGACGGGTTAAGCGTTGAAACAAAACTGTTGAAACTCCAAAAACAATTAATACCGCCAGGGTGCCGATCGGTTCAACATAAATCAACAAACTGAACATTGCGATCGCAACCAAACCATCAGTAAGTAGCACTAAAAACGGGTCAACTCCGCATGTCACAACAGACGTTGCGTTTTTTGCATTGCGCATAAGAGTCGAAGAATTGCGCTGCAAGTGAAACATGTACGGTTGTCTCAAATAAATGGAGAAGAGGCTCTGTGAAAGACGCCCCGAAACTGAGGCAGAGAAACCTTTTTGAATCCAGAGACTCCAAAACAAGAACAAACTTCGAACGATGTAAATAAATACCATTGCCACCATCACGGCAGAAATCAGTTCTTCACGGCTTAGCGAGCCAAACAAGTCAACTATCCATGGATATTTTTCTTGATAATTGTCTTGAGTCAAGATGCCGATAATTGGCACGACTATGCCAAGGCTTATCGTCTCAAGAAACATTCCGATGATCACCATTACGACGATTCTGATGAAGGCAATGCGATCAGAGCTGGTGAATAGTCTCCAGACGATTTTTATAGTTTCGATCATCGAAACTTTCACTTCTGAAGCGTCAGACATCTAATTTTTAATTCTACTTTGCAAGATGGATTCGCATGGTAGCGACGATCGGAATCGAACCGATGACCTTCCGATTATGAGCCGGATGCTCTAACCAACTGAGCTACGTCGCCTTGTATTGCGGAGCCCTCTGTGGGAATCGAACCCACCACCTCTTCCTTACCATGGAAGTGCTCTACCGAATGAGCTAAGAGGGCGAACAACTGCTCGGATTCACCCTCACAGATTTCGCTTTCAATATAGCGGGAACTGACAAGCCCCCAAAAGATAGGGTTTTGTTGATGTCAAACTTGTTGATACGCGAAGCAACCAGCGATGATGCTGAGGCAGTTCGTTCGATTTACAACCATGAAGTCGAAAATGAAACTTCAACAATGGACCTTGTGCCGCGAACTCTCGAAATGCAACGCGAATGGATCGCTGCACGAAGCGGAGCATTCTGTGCGATTGTTGCCGTTGACGCAGAAGGTAAAGTTCTCGGCTTTGGTGCGCTTAGTGAATACAAAGATCGAAGTGGATATCGATCGACAGTTGAAAATTCTGTCTATGTTCGACGAGATGTCGCCAGACGCGGCATCGGCAAACAGCTTCTCTTGCACTTAATTGAAACGGCAACTATTTCGGGTTTCCACTCAATAATCGCCCGAATTGAAGCACAAAGCGCTGCATCGCGTGGGTTACATGAGTCATGCGGTTTCGAGCTTGTTGGTATCGAAAAACAAATTGCGCGAAAATTTGGCAAGTGGCTAGATATCGCGGTTATGCAGAGGCTTCTTTAAACAGTAGCCAAAAATTCGGCGCCGTACTTCTCTAGAAACAACGGAGAAAGGCTCGAATTAAACGGCGCAAGTTTTGCAACAGAGTTTTTTGAGAGAAGTTTGTGGAAATTCGCGCGATAGATACTTTGCATCTGTTCGACATCTGACTTCGGAGCACTCAGAGATTTATAGAAGTCAAGACAATAGTCGCGAATCTGTTCTGGTGAACTCAGTTCTATTGTTATCTCAGCCTGTTCGAACGGCGTTGAGCCCAAGAATCTTCCTGCGCCCGATTCGAACACTTCCGACAATGACATTGCCCGACCCAATTTTTGATTAATCAATCGTGAAGGCACCCAAGTAACCAAACGAGTGCCGGCGAAACAAAGCGAATATTGAGCGATATCAACGTAAAGAACTGGCACTCGACCAACTAGAGCGACTGCATCCGGCCCAGACATCGTCGAAATTACACACTTTGCGTGCGCAGGCAAATAAACATCTAAAAATTCGCCTTTATCTTTACTATTTGCGTAGTCAATTATTTTTGAGCCCGCAGTCTGAAATGTTCCTGCGGCACCAAGTTTGATTACAGCAACACCGAGGTCGGCCAGTGCCTCTGCCGCCAGAAGAAAGTCTTGAAAAGTGCGACTTCGCAATGTTCCACTCGATGAAGGGCCGGTGGTTGGTGGTGCCCAAGCGGCTTCGCGCACTACGAGACATATATATGGCGTGTGAGGCTCGATCCCGACACGACGCAGATACTGCTCGCCCATCTCTATTTCAGAAGCGGTGAAATTTAGGTGCGAATCACAATGATCGAGAACGTGGTCGTTTTCATGCAATTTGTCAAACTGCAAGACCTTCATCTCAAAATTCGGCAACCACTTGCTCGCCCGGTGTAATGCATCGACTAATGCCGATGGCAGAACAAACAGCTCGCGCCGCCAAATTTTGACGAGCGCTTTGTTAACTCGATCTTTAGATTTACCAAAAGACCAAATCAAAATGCGTCTTGGTTCGCCAACTGATCTCTGCCCGTGGCTTGCAATATTGCTCAGAACTTTTTCTGGTTCAAGTGCCAAGTGCCCAAACAAAGTGACATTTGGAAGTACAAACTCAACCGCCACAAATTTTTTTAGCAGGTAAAAAACAAAAACAACTGGCAGAACCAAGAGCCGCAAACCAATCTGAAGAAAGGTTTTTAGCGCCCTCATTTCGCCAACTAATCCTTTTGGATCAAAATGGCGAGGCGGTCAAAGCCAAACTCGACCACAGCCGACTGCGAGTTTTTTCTAACACTTTCTAGTTGATCGGCTTCAGGGAAGTTTTCTAATTTGTTGATATCGAAAATATTGTGGCCATGCTTCATCCAACCTGGACTAAGTGAATCCAAATTACTGATTACGGCACAGCCATGGGCCATGGCACTCATAACCGTTGTGTTGTTCTCACGCACGCCATTAGGAAAGAAAGCCACGAGAGCGGTCGTCTCTTGTAAGCGGCGCGAAACTTCTTGGTCTGCGAGAAATCCGAGGAAGACAACATTGCCACCGAACGCTTGTGAAATCTCGTCAGCCACAGCAAAAAAATTTGCATCGAAACTAGTGCCTTCATGAAGTGCCGATGAAACTTCCAATTGAAACGATTTCTTTGATGTGGCAAGTATCTTCGCGAGTTTTCGATATCCGGTAGCGCTGATTTTGTGAGCCATACCGAAAGTCAACAAACTGATCTCAGATTGCTTCGACACAGCCGAGATCGGCGCACCTGGAGCAAATAAACTTACGACATCAATTCGCCTAGATTTTATTTCTTCACCAATTTCAGCACTTGCGGCAAAAACTTTTTGCGCTCGTTTTAACAGCCGATCTTCAAGTTCTGAGCCATCAGAAGCATGCAAAAAAATGTCGAAGGAAAGAGCCGAATTGCGGAGAATTGACCAAAGATGACCTTCGCCGACAGCGTCAATTTCTTGCAGCTTGATTGAGAGCAAGATTGTGCCGGCTTTATGTGCAGCAGCCTCAGCCAACGACAAAACTTTGCAGTTCAGTGCACTAGCCAACGAAAAATTGAACCTAGCCACGCCACACGTATACGGATTCGTGTGAAATGAGGCCACACAGTCATACGTTTTCATGGCGACTACACGCTTGACTCTCGTGAATACTTCTTCAATATTTCAGTCGATGAGTTGAAAACCGTCTCCAAATAAAGAACTCTGATGTTGTGGATCTTGCAGATTTCGAGTTCTTCTTTCGGTACTCCGCCCCGCGCCTTCCAATCACTGCCCTTGGCATAAACAAGCGGCCGTAACTCGGTCAAAACTGATGCGGTTGAACCATTGGAAACATGTACAAAGTCAACAAATTTGATTGCGTCGATCACAATAGCTCGCTGCGGCGCGCTCAACAAAACGGGATGCTTTGATTTTGTCCACTCGTCGGAAGCAATATTGCACAAAACAGGGTTGCCGAGCTTTTTCGCTTCAGAAAAATATGCGATATGACCGTCATGAAGCGGGTCAAAACTGCCATCGACCATAGTCACACGACCAACGTAATTTTGTAACTCGTTTGTCGGGATGATCATTTAAAAATCTTACGCTTTATTTCGCTTAGACCGAAGTGATTGTGGGCCGGGAAGGATTCGAACCTTCGTAGACATAAGCCGGCAGATTTACAGTCTGCTCCCTTTGGCCGCTTGGGTACCGACCCCACATCATCTGACGCCGACACGCTATCTCTTTTAGGTATCGTTTCCCCATGCCAAGTTTTGATGTTGTTTCAGAAGTTGACCGCCAAGAATTGCGAAATGCAATCGACCAGGCCCAGCGCGAACTCGCGAATCGCTACGACTTCAAAGATACGAATTCTGAAATTGAACAGAAAGATCTTGTATTGACCCTTAGAACCTCAAGCGAGGACAGATTGCGAGCACTCAAAGTTTTGCTTGAAGAGCGCTTCGTCAAACGAAACATTTCGTTAAAGAGTTTGGATTGGGGAAAGATTGAACAAGCAACCGGCGAAAGCGTGCGTCAGGTCGTAACCATAAAAGTTGGTGTGCCAGCCGATAAAGCACGCGAGATCAACAAACTGATTAAAGAGAAAGGGCCAAAAGGTGTTTCCGGCCAGACTCAAGGTGACCAACTCAGAGTCAGCGGAAAAAAGCGCGATGACCTTCAACAAACAATTGCAATGTTGCGCGCAGCAAATCTCGACCTACCACTGCAATTTATAAATTTTCGCGACTAACGCGACAAAATTTCTAATCTTCAGTTGGAGTCTCGGCCGCCCGACGTTGCAATTCGCTGACTACCGAGGCGTCAGCAAGCGTCGTGGTGTCACCTATATTTCGACCTTCGGCAACGTCACGTAAAAGTCTGCGCATGATCTTGCCGCTTCGAGTCTTCGGCAAGTCAGGTGTAAAAAAGATCATCTTCGGCTTAGCAATGGGACCAATTTCTTTGGCGACGTGCTCGCGTAAAACTTTTTCGTCAACTTCCAACCCACCACGCAGCGTCACATAGGCGATAATCGCCTGACCTGTCATCGCATCATTGGCACCAACAACAGCCGCCTCGGCAACACTCGGATGTGAAACTAGTGCCGACTCAACTTCTGTTGTCGAAATACGGTGACCAGAGACATTCATGACGTCATCGACTCGACCGAGCAACCATAAATATCCGTCGCTGTCGAGTTTTGCGCCGTCACCTGCAAAGTATCGACCAGGAAATCTGCTCCAATATGTCTCGCGATAGCGCTTTTGATCTCCCCAGATACCGCGCAACATTCCGGGCCAAGGTGTTGTCAGCGTCAAATAGCCTCCACCAGAAGTGACTCTGTCGCCGTGTTCGTCAACAAGTTCGACACCAATGCCCGGCAGCGGAAAAGTTGCCGAGCCTGGTTTTGTAACAGTAACTCCAGGCAACGGAGTAATCATCATTCCGCCAGTTTCTGTTTGCCACCAAGTGTCGATGATCGGACAGCGCGAACCACCAATGTTCTCGTGGTACCAAATCCATGCTTCAGGATTAATTGGCTCACCTACCGTGCCGATCAAGCGCAACGACGTTAGATCGTGTTTCTTTGGTTCTTGCCCACCCCACTTCATATAAGTACGAATTGCAGTTGGAGCGGTATAAAAAATAGTTGCCTTGTATTTTTCTATGATTTGCCAGATTCGATCGTTTGCAGGAAAGTTGGGCACACCCTCGTACATAATCTGAGTCGCACAGTTCGCCAGTGGCCCGTAGACGATGTAACTATGACCAGTAACCCAACCGACATCGGCAGTGCACCAAAAAATATCTGTCTCTGGCTTGTGATCAAACGCATACTTGAACGTCGTCGTCACATGCGTCAAATAACCAGCAGTTGTATGCATGATGCCTTTGGGTTTGCCGGTTGTGCCAGATGTATAAAGCAAAAACAGCAAGTGTTCAGCTTCCATTGGTTCGGCCTCGCAAATCGCATCTGCTTTAGCCATCGCTTCGTGATACCAGATATCGCGTCCGGGAGTCATCGAAACTTCATTGTTGCCACGCTTCACGACAACGACGTGTTCGATCGTCTTGGTCGACTTCAATGCCTCATCGGCTTGCGACTTCAGCGGAAAAACTTCACCCCGACGCCAACCGCCATCCGCAGTGATCAAAAGTTTCGCCTCAGCATCGTTGATTCGGTCAGAAAGAGACTGTGATGAGAAACCGCCAAAGACGACGCTGTGGGCTGCGCCAATTCGTGCACACGCCAACATTGCAACTGCCGCTTCTGGAATCATCGGCAAATAAATGTTTACGCGATCACCTTTTTTGATACCAAGATTCTTTAAGACACTGGCAAATCGTTGCACCTCATTCAGCAATTGCGCGTAAGTGATAACGCGTGAGTCACCAGGTTCGCCCTCCCAGTAAAACGCAACTTTGTCGCCGCGACCAGCAAGCACATGACGATCGAGGCAGTTATATGAAACATTCAAAGTGCCGTCGCTGAACCATTCGGCATATGGCAAATCCCACTCAAGGGTTTTGGTGAACGGCTGAGCCCAAGAGATAAGTTCGCGAGCATGGCGCGCCCAATAGGCCTCTAAATCACGTTCGCCTTCCTGATACAAACTCTGATCCGAAACGATTGCATTCGCTTTGAATTCGGCTGAAGGAGGAAACTTTCTTTGCTCGTATGACAGCGCATCAATCGCATGAACCTCATTATTCATTCGTCCCTCGATTCAGAACCGTATGTTTGAATGCCTATCGGCGAGAATAGTAAACCGCGATGAAAAACACACATTCTTCAGATACAGAGAAACCAGCCAACGGCAACATGCAAACTCGAGATGATACGAACCTGCAATTCGGATGGTTTGAATGGCTACTAGCCCTCGGAATGGCACTTACCTGGGGTTCTTCGTTTCTACTAATTGACATCATCATCCGCGATGCTCCGGCGACTTTCGTGCCATTCGGTCGCTCATTTTTTGGAATGGTTGCGTTATTTTTTGTACCTGGATCCCGCCAAAAGTTCGAACGTCGCCATCTTCCACGACTTTTAATTTTGGGTTTGATTTGGATGGCACTACCTTTTCTTTTGTTTCCTCTCGCAGAGCAGACTGTTGCTAGCAGCATCGCCGGAATGATGAATGGTGCACTGCCTGTTGTCGTTGCGATCATTACTGCGATCTGGGTGCGTAAAGCACCGTCGACGCGACGTATGTTTGCCGTCCTAGTTGGCTTTGTAGGAATTTTTTTGATCGCGGCACCATCAATTCGTGACGGAGGATCTGCCGACGTCAAAGGAATTGTCTATTTAACACTTGCGCTCTTGTGTTACGCAGTCGGTCTGAATATTGCTCGACCACTGCAAGCCATCTATTCACCAGCCGCACTAATGCTTCGCGTTGTCGCAATTTCAACTTTGTTCTCGGCACCTCTCGGAGTAGTCGCCATGCTCTCAACTACGTTTTCTTTAAAAATGATTAGTGCGACGGTATTTCTTGGCGCACTTGGCTCAGGAATCGCATTTTTGCTTTTTGGTACGCTACTGAAACGCACGGGGCCAGTGAGGTCAATGATCCCGACTTACTTCACACCGATCGTCGGCACTTTTCTAGGCGTTCTTTTCAACGACGAAAAGATCCTTTTGCTTTCTATTGTCGGAATGCTGATCGTAATTTTCGGCGCTTGGCTAACGAGCCGACCAGAAAAACCGGTCACACAGTAAAATTATCTGCGAAGCAAATTGGCGCACAGGCGCTCTGAATAGACCGACAACCTGCCCACGAACTAGATCTAACCAAGACACAGAATCTTCATTTTTGAGACGAATTTTCTTTGCAAGCGATCGAACAGACTCAAATTGTGATTTCTTCAGGCTCGATGTCCAAGAGGTTTTGCTGATACGAAAAGCCGATAGACGACTCGGAATGAACAGAGCCGATCCGACCGTCAAAAGATCGACCCACATGCTTAAGTCGATGACATAATCTCCGTGAAATTTGCCAACTCTCTCAAACGCCGATTTGCGAAAGGTGATAGCCATTGGCTCACCGATCGGATTGCCACCACTGCGAACGATTTTGCGAAGCATCTGAGTCTTTGAGAGCTTCTTCTGATCAGAACTGGCGACTCGTCGGCCTTTAATAAATCGATTTTTTGGAGTCACAAAGTCGCGCAGACTAAAGCAAAAAGCAACATCCTGATTTGCCGAAACCGACATTGCTTCAAATTCTGTCATTAGACAATGCCTATAAAGCAAGTCGTCTTGGCAGACCAATTTAACAAGATCTGCTCGAGCGTAAGCAACAGAATTGTTCCAGTTGGCCTCAGCGCCAACTTTTGACAGTGAGTCGATACGAGCGATACGAGGATCATTAAATGATCTAACTATTTGAAGAGTTTTATCAGTTGAGCCGTCGTCCGAAACAATAATTTCAAAATTAGAAAACGTCTGATCAAGAACACTTTGAATCGTGCGCGCAATGTATTGCTCGCCGTTATAGGTCGGAATACAAATCGATATCTCTGGTCTCAACTCAGCCATTTAAATCTCGAAACTATTTGAATCTATGTCTCTACAGTAGGTGGATTTAGTGAGGGGTCTTGGGTTTGATTATTTGTGCCATTCGAGCACTTTGAAATTGCCGAGACCAGTCGGGTCGCAAAGTGCTTCACATTCGCTAACTCGGCTACGCATCTTCATCGCCTTAACATCAGGCTTGGCTGCATTCGCCTGCCAATATTTTCGGCCATCGTCAACGAGTTGATTGATGCCGTTGCGAATCAGCCAGTCTGCCTGAGTTTCAACACGATTGGCTTGACATACCAACTGCAACTGATCGACCATCACATGACTTGTAATATCTTGCGACCCAGGATGACGAAGATAATGCTCGCTTAGTTCATGCTGACGATACGTACGTAGCCAATCTCGCCACGGACTAACGATCGCATTAGAACTCGTCGAACAATAATCAAAAATGGTGATCGACCCCGATTGCAATAATTCGAGACTGCGAGTTAGCCATTTTGCAGCAGCACTCTGCACTGGCACCCGCGCGCCATGCGGGGCAACATGTGGCAACCACTCTGGTGTGTCATTGACTTTGCACAACACCTCAACAAAGGATTCATCTCGTTTGGCGACAAATGCTTCTTGCCAAAAACCGTCGAAAACGAACAAACGAAACGGCAAATTATCTAGCAACTCATTTGCAATTATCATGCCGACAATTGGCCCAGTAGGCATTGTTGATTGCGAGTGCATCTCGGCAGTGTGCAACTGCCGCTGAACATCAGAAACTTCGACCGTGATATAACTCAACGCATCTCGACACTCGAGTTCGGAATTTAAAATACTGCGAGCAAGAGTGCCCGGACCTGCACCTACTTCGACAAGTTCAAACTTCTCAGGACGATCGAGTTGTCGCCATTTTGCGTCGACAGCGTTGGCGACAACCGCACCAAACAAAGGCCCAACTTCGGGCGATGTGATGAAGTCACCGCGTCTGCCAGCCCGACCTTGAGTTGAATAAAACCCGGTTGGCGCATACAAAGCCAACTCCATGAATTTTTCAAACGAAATTGCCCCACCAGCCGCGACGATGGCGGCAGAAATCTCTCTATCTAATGATTGCACCGGCGATTTCAGCCAGATCAGCAAATTGCAAACCAACGCCAGGCAGAACGCCAAACACAAGAGTTGCGAGGGTGGTGATAACTAACGCCAATTTCAAACTTCCCGGCAACGAAATCAATGTTGTGTCACTATCGGGAACTGGTCGCATCCAGATTTCGCGCATCACATTGCCGTAGTAACCAAACGCAATCACCGAATTAACAGCACCTACAACTGCCAAGGCATAACCCCATGACGATTGCGACTGAATCAACGACTGAAATGCAACAAACTTGGCGATCCATCCGCCGAGTGGTGGAATGCCGGCCAACGATGCCAAGAACAAGGTCATCAACACGCCAAGCGTTGGAGCATAAGAGAACAAGCCGCCATAACTAGAAATCTCTCCACTACGCGTCTTATTTGAAACGGCAAGAATTATCGCGAACACACCGAGATTTGTCGCCGCATAGACGATCATGTACAGAACAACAGATCGAAGTGCTGTTGAACCTGAGCCCGACAACCCTGCAACAGCCAGTGGCATCAAAACAAAACCGCCTTGACTAATTGATGAGTAAGCAATCATTCGCACGATGTTGTGTTGCTTGAGTGCCAAAACATTGCCGATGGTCATCGTTAGTGCCGAGAGCACCCAGATAAACGGCTGCCAAATGTCTTGCGCCAACGGAAACGCCGTGTAGAGCAAAACAACAAGCGCCACAAAGCCCGCAGCCTTTGATGCCACTGATAAAAATGCTGTAACCGGTGTTGGTGCGCCTTCATAAGTGTCTGGGGCCCAAGTGTGAAATGGCACTGCAGAGACTTTGAATGCAAATCCCACGAGCACAAACACAACTGCCAATGCGTGAACTGCTGAGAACTCACCAGTCGCTGTGATCTTGGCACCGATATCGGTCAACAAAGTTGAATTCGCCACGCCGTACATCAACGACATGCCGTAGAGCATTACGGCGGATGCAAATACGCCGAGTAAGAAATATTTGACGCCAGCCTCATTGCTCTTTGGGTCACGTTTGCGCCACGCAGCCAACATGTAAGCAGGAATTGAAAGAAACTCGAGTGCAACAAAAATGCTGACCAAATCACGCGAAGAAGCCATCATCAACATGCCAAGCAAGCTGGTCAGCAACAAAAACCAGTATTCACCACGCCAATATTCACCTTGCTCAATGTGCGAACTTGAAAGAAGCACGACGACATATCCCGCAAGCAAAAATACGGCCTTCATCACGAGGCTGAAGTTGTCGACGACATATCTGCCGTCAAACATTGGTCGCACTTCAGTTTCAGATAGTGCCAGCATCAAAACCGGAACCATCGCTGCCAGCAAAGTGAACGACGATATGGCCGTGATCATCCACTTCTTTCGCTCGTCGATGAACAGATCGAGCATCAACACCAAGCAAAGACCGCCAGCCAGAACTAGCTCGGGTGCAAGACCGAAATAATCGATCGTCGGCGCAACCCATTGCGCGGCGAAGATGTTCAGTGTCTGCAAGTTATCCCCCGAAGGCACTCAAAGTAATTTGCACTGCGGGGTCAATCACACTGAACAGCAAGCTCGGCAAAATACCAAGCACAAGAATGCCAAGTAATAACGGGGTCCAGGCGACCCACTCGAATGTTGTTACATCATGCAAATCGTCGCTGTGCGAATGGTCGTGACTTGAAGAATTTTTCGCAGTTCCAAAGGCGATGCGTTGAAACATCCACAATAAATAAGCAGCCGCAAGAACGGTGCCGAGTGCGGCGATGACCATGAAAACTCTGAAAACAGTTTCATTTAGACCCTCTGCAGGGTTATAGGCCGAGAGAATTGCTGGGAACTCACCCCAGAAACCCGCCAAGCCAGGCAGACCAAGAGATGCCATTGCGCAAAAACCAAAAATCCATCCGAGACGTGGCATCGCCGTGAGCATGCCACCAAGTTTTGAAATTTCGAGCGTGTGGTATCGCTCTTTGACACTGCCCGCAATAAAGAACAACATGCCGGTGATTAAACCGTGAGCCACCATGCCAAACATTGCGGCGTTAACACCGAAACTTGTCAAAGTTGAAATGCCGAGCATCACGAAACCCATGTGCGCCACCGATGAAAATGCAATCAGGCGCTTCATGTCGGTTTGCGCGAGACATCCCAGCGCGCCGTAGATAATGCCGATCACGGCTAGGCCGCCAATGTAGGGGGCCCACTCGCGAGCCGCATCTGGCAAAATCGGCAATGCAATTCGTACGAAACCATATGTACCGAGTTTGAGCAAAATTGCCGCCAAAATTACCGAGCCTTGAGTCGGTGCTTGGGTATGTGCATCTGGCAACCAAGTATGAAACGGAAACATCGGAACTTTCACAGCAAAACCAACGAACATTCCGGCGAAGATCCAAATTTGAATATTTTTCGCGATGCTTCCACCATTGTCGATCAAGTACGGAATGCTGAAACTCTCTGCCCCTGTCTTAAAGAACAACGCCAAGAAAGCAACCAACATCAGCGCCGAACCGAACATCGTGTACAAGAAAAATTTGATCGAGGCGTATTGACGTTGCTCGCCACCCCATACGCCGATCATGAAGAACATTGGCAGCAGAACTAGTTCAAAAAAGACGAAGAATAAAATCAGGTCTTGAGCGATGAACGTTCCCGCCATTCCTGTTTGCAGAACAAGCAGCAATGAGAAGAAGGCTTTGGGTTTACCCGGGCTCGGTACATGGTCGAGCGAATAAATTACGACGAGCAGAGTAATGACCATGCTCAACAGATAAAGAGGCAAACTGATGCCGTCGACACCGATCAAATACGAACTCTTGATTACCGAAATCCATTTTGCGTCGGCAACAAATTGCAATTTTTCGGCTTGATCAAAATCAAATCTAAAAGCCGTATAAACGCCAACTGCAAGAGTTGCAACTGACGTCACCAATGCAACAAGTTTGACCACTTGGTCTGAAGCCTTCGGTGTGAGCAACAACACCACTACTCCAAGCAATGGCAGGAATGTGCCGACACTCAGCAGCCAGTTGTTTTCCTGCAGCATGTTCATAGTTATTTTCTCCCTTTTCCGACTTGTTAAGTATTAATAATTACGAGAACTAATGCCGCTACCGCCGCTGCGCTGAACAACAGTGCGCCATATTGACCGACTTTGCCTGATTGTGTTGGTTGCGCAGCCGTACCGACAGACTTGGTGAACGTCGCCGAGTTGTTGACTGTGCCATCTACGACTCGCTTATCAATATTTTGGTAAACCCAGCCAGAAAGTTTGCGCGTCAGGCTTGAAATCGAATGCAAAATTCCATCCAAGATGTTTTGGTTGAACCAATATGCGGCTCTTGAAATTGGATAAGCAACGCTACGCACGATTACTTTTTCGTAGAGATCGTCTAGATAATATTTGTTAACAAGAAAATTGTGGCCGACTCCAAGAATCTTGATTCTCTGAGTTAGACCAACGAGCCGAGCGTCGCGTTTGGTGAATAGCAACATACTCAAAATCCACGACATGGCCATGCCTAGAAACACGATGACCATTGAGAGCATTGCCTTCGACCACTTGAACTTTGCATGTTCTAATTGCGGCGCGTAACACACACCTTTTTCTGGCGTGGCGGTGCCACAGACAGATTTTGAATGGGAATCTTCGGCGCTTGGCACGTCGATAAATAAAGACTCTCCAGGTCCCCCTGGGTAGGTTGAGTCGACAACTTCAACAGCCCGTGGCTCCACCCACAATTTCATTCGCTCCCAACTCTCGCCGAACGGCGTTGCATTCAATAATCCAGAGCCAAGTGCGAGCACAGACAAAATCATCAGGGGTGCCGTAATTAGTAAACCCGACTCGTGAGGTCCATGTGACGCGTGAGCATCGTGCGACTCGTGGCTCGAGTGACCAGCAGAGGCGCCACGCGGCTCACCAAAGAAAGTTAGGTATGTTGCACGAGTCATATAGGCAGCAGTCATGAATGCGCCAACTAGACCAATGATCATGAACGTGTTGTAACCGTTGTTACCGACATTGTCGATGATCTCGTCTTTAGAAAAGAAACCCGAGAATGGAAACACTCCGCAGAGAGCAAGCGTCGAGATGATCCAGGTCGTAAACGTAATTGGCATTACTTTGCGCAATCCGCCCATGTCGCTTTTCATGTCAAAAGAGTGATGAGAGGCGCTGTGGCTAATTGATCCGGCCCCCAAGAACAGACACGCTTTGAAAAATGCATGGGTAAAAATGTGGAATACAGCCGGGAGCCATGCGCCAGCGCCAAGGCCAAGCATCATGTAACCGAGTTGCGAAACTGTCGAATATGCGAGCACCCGCTTGATGTCGTTTTGCACAAATGCCAGTGCTGCCGAAATGACAATCGTGATCGCACCAATAAACATGATCAAGTTGCCGCCACTACCCAAAATGTCTAAGCCGACGAAAAAGACTGGATACAAACGGGCAACCAAAAACACACCCGCGACGACCATCGTTGACGAGTGCAAGAGCGAACTGACCGGAGTTGGGCCAGCCATCGCATCAGGCAACCATGTGTGCAACGGAAACTGACCGCTCTTGCCAATGCTGGCGATGAACAGCGCAATTGCTGCAACCATTATCACGGTGCTATTTGGTTCACCCGATAGTGCCCAGGCCGAGATTCCTCTGATTGAAAAACCAGAGAGACCCAAGTTCTCTTGTGTCCAATCGTTGGCCGCGAAATAAAGCATGCTGATGCCGACGAGCAGTCCCACGTCGCCAGTTCTCACTGTGAAAAATGCCTTCAATGCGGCACGACTGTTGGCGTCTTCTTCCCACCAGTGGCCGATCAACATGAAACTGCACAATCCCATGATTTCCCACCCAAGCAAAAACAAAATCATGTTGTCGGCAAGCACCATCGCCAACATGCCACCCGAGAACAATGTCAAAGCAGCGAAAAAGTGCGTATAGCGACGGTCACCACGCAAATATTCGAGTGAATAAATTTGCACAAGGGTCGAAATGAACGCAACAACAAAGAGAACCACAACCGAGAGTCCGTCAATGTGTTGTCCGATTCCAAAATCAAAGCCACCGCTGCGCCACCATGACCACGATTTGATAACTGGCTCAACAAACTGCTCTTCTGTTGCACTATTAACCCGCTGAATCCATTGATACGCGGCGCCAGCCGAGAGCACCAACGAGGCGAGCATTGATGCAACACCGAGTTCGCTGCCTTTCATCGGCAAGCGTTTGCCAATCAAAATGATCAAGGCAAAAGCAATCGCCGGAACAACTGGGATTAGCCAGGCGTTGTCAAGAAACCAACCCGATGCGAGTGGTGCGAGTATCTCGGTTTCGGCAGCCAGCAAGTTCATCCTCGCATCTCCGACAAATCATCAACTGAAATAGTCTTCTTATTGCGATACACGAGCAGGACGAGACCAAGACCCACGCCGACTTCTGCAGCGGCAACGGCGATGATGTACAGCGCAAAAGTATGACCATCGGTCGAGCCGTTGCGCATAGCAAACGTCAAAAAGTTGATGTTCACCGAATTCAAAATCAATTCAATTGACATCAACATCAATACCGCATTTTTGCGAGCAATTACTCCGTATACGCCGATGCAAAACAGCACCGCAGCCAAGAACAAGAACTGATTCACAAACACTTCATCAGTCCTTTCTCGCCAGAACAATCGCACCAACAACTGCTGCCAACAAGACAAACGAAAGTGCCCAGAAAGGCAACAGGTAAGGACCAAAAATCTGATCAGAGACTTCGAGGGTCGAAACTACCTTTGAAGCCTCGGGCAGTTTTTCATCACCAAAAGATCGAGTCAGCGCGAGACCCATCGCCACCAACATCACTAATCCAACTGGAATGCCGAGTTTCTTATATGAATTATTGAGATCAGACTCGGCACCAATACGAGCTCGAGTCAGCATTGTGCCAAACAAAAACAACACCATCACCGCACCTATATATACGAGTACTTGAGTTATGGCGACAAACTCGGCGGCGAGCAAAATGTATTGTCCGGCCGCACCGGCCAGCACAACTACCAACCACAGCGCCGCATGTACGACGTTGTTTGTTGTGACGACTCGCAACGCAGACACGACCATCAAAACTGCGATTATCCAGAAACCGACGTTTTGAGCGATCACAACTGTTGGTCCTTCTTGCTATTTCTTCTTCTTGTCGGCGCCAGCTTCGAGCGCAGGGGCTTCAGGAACTGTTTCCATCCACTCACTCAGTTTTGTTTTGTCATGAAGTAGGTCGGCAATGTTCGGTTCAGAATATTCGTATTCGGGGCTCCAGAACAAAGCATCAAACGGGCAAACCTCAACACAGATGCCGCAGTACATGCACAGTGCGTAATCAATGTCGAATCGGTCGAGCAAATTAACCTGACGCGGCTTGCCGCCCTCACGACGAGGCGGCGCCAGTTCTTTGTGAGCCTCAATATAAATGCACCAGTCAGGACACGAACGAGAACACAACATGCATGAAGTGCAGTTGTCTTGGTGAAGTGCAATTACTCCACGAGACCGAATGGGTGGAGTCTCTTTCTCGTGCGGATATTGAACTGTGTTCGAGCCCTTTGTCGCGGTGTTGAACAAAGTGCCGAGCGTTACGCCAAGACCTTTTACCAGTCCAGGAACTTTTGGCATTAGAACACCACCTTCAGAATCGATGTGACTGCGATATTGAGCAAGGCAACCGGAATCAAACCCTTCCACGCGAAGCGCTGAAGTTGATCTTCGCGCAGTCGAGGGTAACTAAAACGAATCCACATGATGATGAAGGCCAATAACATCATCTTGGTCAACATAATCAATGGTCCAACAATGTTCATCCAGTTGTCAATCGAGTCGATTGATGTCCAGCCAAACCACGAAAACGGAATACCCCAGCCACCGAGAAACAGCACAGACGCAATCATCGCGAAAACGCCAGCGGTCGCGAATTCGCCGATAAAGAAAATCAAGAAACGAAAGCCCGAATATTCGGTCATGTAACCCGAGACAAGTTCGCTCTCGGCGATCGGCATGTCAAATGGTGCTTGAGTGAGTTCGGCCTGAATCGCGATCATGAAGATGATAAAACCGACGAATTGACTGATCAGATATGGATGCCCGAAGGTGTCGATGCCGAACATTGAGCCAGAGTTTTGTGCAACAACGATTTTCTGTAGGTTCATCGTTCCTGCCTGAATAACAACACCGATCACGGCCAAAACCATCGGCAGTTCATAAGCGATCAATTGACCCGCCGCACGCAGACCACCGAGTAGTGAATATTTGTTGGCACTCGACCAACCAGCAATCAAAATACCTAGAACCGAAATTGACGAAACAGCGAGCGCATAGAAGATTCCTGTTTCGAAATCTGTGAACCATACATCTGGGCCAAAAGGCACAACGGCGACTAGCAAGAACGTGCTCAGCAGGACAATCACAGGTGCCATTTTGAAAATTCGAGCGTCGGCGCGATCCGGAACGATGTCTTCTTTTTGCAACCACTTGCCTACTTCAGCAAACAATTGCATCGAGCCGTACGGGCCTGCTTCCATCGGGCCCAGACGACTTTGCATAAATGACATCATCTTGAACAAGAAAACATAAACGATCGTGCCGGCGGGCAGAAGCACAGCGACAAGTCCACCAAGTACGCGCAACAATGACTGTCCCCAATAGGGCACTTCAGCGAGTATCGCGCTCATCGGTCAATATCTCCGAGAATGAAATACAGGGAGGCCAAAATCGTGACGATGTCTGGCACATACACGCCGCGCAACAACCACGGAGTAATTGAAATGTTGTTGAAACTTGCCGAGCGAATTTTTACTCTGAACGGACCAAGATCACCGCGAGAAACGATGTAGTAGCCCATCTCACCAAGTGGGTTCTCAGTTGAAACCCAAGCTTCACCCTCTGGCACTTTGATGATTTTTGGCACCTTGGCCATAACTGGTCCTGCTGGTATCGAACCCAATAGTTGGTCGACAATTTTTGTTGATTCACGAGTTTCTTGCAGGCGAATCCAACAACGGGCGAAACTGTCGCCATCGGGATGCGTCCACACTTTCCAGTCCGCTTTGTTCCACGCCATCGGCAATTGGGTATCCCGGCGCAAGTCCCAATCGACTCCACTGGCACGAAGATTTGCTCCAGACAGTCCGTATTGCAACGCAACTTCACGTGGAATTACGCCGATGCCTCGAGTTCGCGATTGGAAGATTTCATTACCAAACAGCAAGTCTTCGATCTGATCGCAAAAACCGCGAAGCTTTTTCATCACTGCACGAGTTTCATCAATCCAGCCAGCAGGAAGGTCGTCTTTCAACCCGCCGATGCGATCGAAGTTCGGATGAAATCGACCACCAGTTGCTGACTCGATTAAATTCAATACATATTCACGATCACGAAACGCGAGAAATACAGGCGTGATCGCACCAAGTTGAACGCCGAGATCACCCAAGAAGAGCGAAACATTTGCGATGCGTGAAAGTTCGAACAAAATTGTACGGATGTGTTGAGCACGCGCTGGCGCTTCTACTTCCATCAACTTTTCTGCAGCCAGAATAAACGGCACTTCGTTGGCGAAACTTCCAAGCCAGTCGATGCGGTTAACTAGTGTCGTGACTTGCGGGTATGTGCGCACTTCTGTGAGTTTTTCGTAGCCACGATGCATATAGCCACATGCTGGTTCGGCCCATACAACCTGCTCGCCATCGAGACGAGCAATGATTCGAAGCGTGCCATGGGTCGCGGGATGTTGCGGACCAATATTGAGCGTCATTCCTTCGGTCTCCAACTCAACGTTCAATCGAGCGTCAGCAGCTTGGCTGGCGATGTAGGAAAGTTGTTGACGATCACCCAACGCTCGGTCGGTGAGACTCATTATTCGTCACCGCCCACTTCAGCATCGTCACCTGGCAACGGTTCTACATCGACAATGCCAGGCCATGGCTTCACCATTCGAGCAAGAAGCGGGAAATCTTTACGCAGCGGGAATCCTTCAAAGTCGATCGGCAGATACATATTGCGCAAGTCGGGATGACCGTCAAATGCAATGCCGAACATTTCATGAGTTTCTCGTTCGTGCCAGTTTGCACCTGCAAACACGTCGTGAATCGACTCGATGGACAGCGAATCTTCAGGAACATCAACTTTGACCACGACGCTCACATGCGTGACCGGATTTGAGACTCGAGCGAATACCTGCATGCGAGTTTCTCCACCCGCGTAGCCCTGGCGAATGGTTGTGTCGCGTTCGGGTGCTGGCTCGGTTGGGTCATCTTCGCCACGACCGTAGGGAGACGGCATCCAGTCGATTGCCGAAAGGAAGCAGAAATATTGAAATCCGAGTGTGTCACGCAAAGTTCGCATCGACGACTTCCACGCATCGGTGCGCACGCGAAGCCACAAGTCGTCTTTATGAAAAGAGTCAACGAGTCGATCACCTAGAGCCGCCTTCACCTCTTCGACAGAAGTAATGCGCGGCTGGGTGTCGGACGTAGTGCTCATAACAAAAAATCAGTTGCCGACGACAACTGTTTGACCCTTGCGCTCAGCAAGTTCGGCACCATCCGAAACTGCATCCATTGACTTTGTTCCTTCGCCTCGCCAACGCGCACCCATGTCTTCGTTCTTGATGCGCTGTTGCAGAAGCACGATTCCCTCAAGCAAGGCCTCAGGTCGTGGCGGACAGCCAGGCACATAAACATCAACAGGAATAATTTGATCAACGCCTTTTGTAACCGAATAGCTATCCCAATATGGGCCGCCACAGTTGGCGCAACTTCCCATGCTGATTACATATTTTGGTTCAGGCATCTGCTCGTAGAGACGACGAATGACTGGCGCCATTTTGTCGGTGACGGTGCCTGAGATTACGACAAGGTCTGCCTGTCGCGGACTTGCCGGCAACGGGATAACCCCAAGACGCATCACGTCGTAGCGCGGCGAACCAAACGCCGCACCCATTTCAATTGCACAGCATGCCAATCCCCATTGATAAACCCAGAGAGAATATGAACGACCCAAATTGAAAAGTGAAGTCAGCGGCTTTGGCAAGCGTCCGCGATCTACTAAACCCATCGCAACACACCTTTACGCCACGCATAGATCAAACCAAGCAACAGGATGAATACGAACGCACCCATTTCGACAAGTCCGAACACGCCGTAGCGCTCAAGCTGCGTTGCCCACGGAAAAATAAAAACCGCTTCAACGTCGAACACAACGAAGAGCAAAGCAAAGATGTAATAACGAACTTGGCTCTGTGACCACCCATGACCAACTGGATCAACGCCGCTTTCGTAGGTCAACATCTTTTCGCGATTCGGACGATTTGGTCGAACGATCGACGCAACCCACAACAACAGACCGGCAATCGCTACCGCCGCCGCACCAAACCAGACGACAGTTAAATACGACCTAAGAAAGGTAGACATACCCCTGTAAAACTAGTCTGCGCGAGCGTTATCGGTTTAACCAAGAACCACTTTGGGCGATTGTGAAAGTTCGCGCAGAGTGCGGTTTTACTTGGCTGAAGTCTCCAAGAACCAATCCACAAGGCGTGCGGCAGCAGGGGCGCTTCGCTTGACTTCTTCACGTGTTTGGGCAATCAAATCACTGGCCTGCAAACCGACTTTTGCGAGTTCCGCTTCTCCTGACTCGCTCGCCCATCGCACAACTATCTGTTCGGTTACTTCAGGATGAAACTGCGTCGCAAACGAACGACCCGCGCGAATA
>Ga0214923_10002875_pt1 | contig 22242 bp, 25 predicted proteins | sample LL1510_MetaG_FD_177993 | JGI IMG/M metagenome (GOLD analysis project Ga0214923, IMG submission 177993) | Freshwater microbial communities from Lake Lanier, Atlanta, Georgia, United States - LL-1510 | ecosystem: Environmental > Aquatic > Freshwater > Lake | place: USA: Georgia | collected...
CTCGATGCGGCAGCCCTTCGAGGCTTGCCATTTTGGCAGGAAGAAGGCGAGGTCGCAGCGCTCGAGCAGCGCCAGGCAGGCTCCCATCCAGAACTCGTACGGCTGCGGCGGCTCGTCGAGCTCGAGGAAGAAGTGCGGAACGATTGGCGTCATGCCGTTCTGAACCACCATGCGCGCTACGCGGACCGCATTCGCGCGGTTGCGCTGCACGTCGCCATGGGTGGTGAGCGGGCCGGCGATGTAGGCCACCGGTGCCTTCGAGGGTGTCACGCCAGGTCGTCCAGCATCTCGTCAATGTCTTGATGCAGCGCTTCGATGCAGTTCTCGTTGAACAGCGTGTAATCGACCGTCATCGTTTGCCAGTCGCGCTCGCTCTCGTGGTCGCTGGTCTGTGCTGCGCTGCTGTCAATGAGCACGACTTTTCCGCCTAACTCGTGAATCATCTCCGCCTCATTCTCGAACCGCACGTCGTCGATGCAGATGCTGTAGTCTCGAGACAGCATGATGTCGAGGCGACGGCGCAGCAACCTAACCCAGTGGTCGGGGTCTTGTTGACGGCGGAATACGCCGTACCACTGCATCAGGCCGCGATACTTTTCCTTCGTCGCGCTTGCGCGCATCTCTTCCTCGATACGAGGATACGATTCGCCGTCGAGCGTGGCCAGCATCATGGCGCACTCTCGCCGGACGGGCTGAGCAAACGAGCAGCGGATGAAGCCGCGGCTGATTACGAGGTGCATCGCTGCTGTTGTCTTGCCGGCGCGCATTGGACCGGTGAAACCAATCAGCATGGCGGTTGCTCCTCTTGTTCGAATGTGTGCCTGCGCCAGACGTACCCCTCGGTGAGCCCGTGCTCCTCTGGCGTGAGGAGGTGCTGCGCGGTCATGCCGTGGCTGCGATGGAACAACATCAGGACCTGTACAGCAGGCCTGTACGGGAACCCGCCGGCGAGCGCGTACGGGTTGGAACCCATAATCGAGCCGTTGATGACGAGCAACCCTTCTTCGTGTGACGTGCAGAAGTACGAGTGGAAGTGGCCCATGACGATGTAGCGCGCTGGCTGGTTCAGGCGCCGCTGAATGTGCTGCAGGTTGTCGGCAGCTCGTCGCAAGCCGTAGCCAGGAAACGTAGCGTTGCCGCTCACGCCTTTAACGCCGACGTGGCCATGAAGACACAGGACGCCGTGACCCTCGAGCTCCGCGTATGCCCACCACTCGCGAGGTATCTGCCACGAGACGTTCTGCTGCCGGCGCAGATGCTGCCGACACAGCACATACAGCAGCGTGTCGAAGTTCTGAGTGACGGCTTCCATCTCGTGGGGCTTGCGGATGCGCCCGTGGTTGCCTGGCGCGCACACCACGCGCACGCGCTCGAAGTTGGCCGCAAGCTCGCCGATGGCTTGAGCCAGCAGCCACGAGCCAATCACCACCTGGTCAGCTGGTGCTGCATCGGCGTTCCGCTCGATGCTGTCGTGAATGAGGCCGTCTATCATGTCGCCGCCGAGGAAGACGACGATTTCTGGAACCACCAGGTCGGGCCTGCCACGCGTGAGCCGAATGGTCTTGCGCACGACGTACTTAAGCCTGCGCGAGTACTCCTCAATGTCGTACGCGTTGAGCCCTCCCATCTCCTCGAGCGTGAAGCGCGCGCCGATGTGATGGTCGGTGAGCAGCAGCAGCGCTGTCTCCCTGCTGCGCGTCTCATTCTCGCGCAGCACCTTGGGTGCTTTCGCAGGAGGCAGTGCCGCGAACGTGTCGGCCGCCAGCTGCACGATACGCTCTGCTGCGCGCACGTGCGATAGCAGTCGCTTGTTCTGCGCGGTCAGCCGCCGGACCGTGCCTTGGATTTCCTGATTTTCCGCCAAGCGCTCGTCGTGCTGCGTCGGACGCTGGCTGCGTGCTGCGTGGTGGCACGCATGGGAGCAGTAGCGAAAGACCTTGCGACGGTCGCTCTTGCGCTTGAAGACGACGCCGCAATGCTCACAGCGTCGCTCTTTCACGACTAATACTCCGCGACAATATCGCCGTCAGTGAACGGCATGCCATTCACGAGCAGACGCTTCATTGCGAACGTCTGTCCATTGACAACGATACTGCGCTTGCCATCGTGCTGGAACATTTTGACCAGACGCAAAGGCGGGTGCACGGGTGCAGCTGGCTTTACACCGTCGCGCGGTCCCCAGATGAGCTCTGCAATCCTGCGCCATCCGAGCGTTTGATTCTGCTGCCGGTCTGCAATTACGCCGAAGTGCAGGTGCGGAACGCGATTGCCGACGCCGGTCTTTCCGAGCACCTGGCCGGCACGCACCGGCACCTCGAAACGGTCGCGGATGGTCGCGTCGATTTCACTAAGATGAGTATACCACACCCAGCGATAGGTAACGCCATCGACGACGACCGGCTGTGCTAGGCGGAGCCTGATGCTGTTCGGGGTGTCGACGCCAACGTTGTTTACGGTCCCCCATGGGGTGTGTCCGTGCTCAGCGTACTCGATGACGCCATCTGCTGCAGCAACGACAGGCGTTCCGACTGGAACGATGATGTCGAGACCGCTGTCGGCGTCGTAGCCGCCGCAGTTCTGCCAGGTCGTCGAGGGAATGGGGTTGCCTATGCTCACGGCTTCTTGCCTTCCTTCAGCTTGATTTCCATCGCGCACGCGAGTATCTCGAGCATGCTGCACAGCAGCGAGCAGAGCGAGTAAAACGTAGAATCGCTGTCGATGTAGAGCCAGAGCTCTCCCATGTTGTCTTGCGTCGAGTTCTTCTCGAGGATGTCGCGCACTTCTTGGGGGAACCGCTGCCACATGAAGCCGGCAGCGCGCACCGTGAAGCACAGGTCCGACATTATCCACTGGTTGTTTCGCTTGAGCACGTACACGGTCATGGTGCCGCGCTTGTCCATCTGGCATTCGATTGCCAGCTTGTCTGGGCCGCCAGTCATCTTGACGCCGAACTTAGTCCTGCGCAGGATATCTTGCTCGATTAGCTCGAGCAGCATCGGAGGCTCGCTCGAAGCTGCCATTGTGTGGTCTCCCTACGTCGGCACAGCCGTTTCGATTTTGACCATGAAGCCGTGCGCGCCACTGCCCGCAAGCCACAATGCATTGTCAGCATGAATCAATGAAGCGCTCTCCCACAGCTCGCTGCCTGCAATCACTTGTGAACTGTCGAGCGTGCCTTGAACGATGCGGTACAGCGTGCCGATGACGGGGCCGCCCTCGCCATCATCGTGTCGAAGCCACAGATAGAGCACGCTGGCACCGTGCACCGTGTACAGTGCCACAGCCGCCGGCGCTGCGCCGCGAGCCGCCACGTCAGGAATGGCAAGCACCTGTTGACTGCGCAAACTGTTGCGCAGCCATAACACTTCAGCGAATCGGTCCACAGCAGGAAGGCAATACGCGTTCTGACCGTCGCTCACCACGTGGTTGGGGTTGTAGCCGATGTCTTCACTGCAGCTGACGAACAGAAAGCTTTTCTCGTCAATTACCCAGGCGAAGTATTCGATGCTGGTCGTGTAGTGATCGAAATTCCCCAGCGGGTCGGGCTCATTGACGAACTCGATGGTCGACTCATTCCACACGGCGTTTCCCGACGCGTCGTAATCGAGGCAGTACCGCGCGTGAGCCGTATAAAACGTGTTGAACGTGCCTGCAACGTGGTACCCCGTTGTCAGGTTGCCTCCGATATTGAACGCTCCGCCGTTCGTGAGGTCTCCATAAGGAAACGGCCGCACTGTGATGCCGTCATACTCATTGACCCAATACGGCGCCGAGCCATCGAACGCGTACGTGTTGTCGCTGTTGTACACAGGGAATGACGTGAATCGAGAATCGAAGGATGGGCCAGTGCCGAACCAATACTGGAACGACTTATCCCAACATGACCACGCTGTGCCGCTGTAGGTCTCCACAGCAAGGTAGCACACAACCTTCTGCGTGCTGGTCAGCTGCAAAATATCTCTGAGCGATTGCGTTCCGCTTTGAGCCGTCCCCTGCACGAGCTCGGTGCCGTCTGGGTTATAGCATCTGCGAGGCGCGCGCTCACCGCCGTGCGCAGTCGAAAGTGCGTCGCCAGTGTCGAGTATTGTGTGATTTGACTCCTGAGTGTCCATTGACAGAACGCGGAACGGAACACGCTGTGACAAATCGTGCGCGCAGTACCCGTGCACCGAATGGCGCTGAATGTCGCGCTTCTCTGTCGTGAAGCCAGGCTGCCAGCGAGTCATGTAATACTCGATGCGGCTCTCTATGTAATCGCGTTTCCACGACCAAGGCGGAGCCGGCTCTGACGTATACCACGTGGTGTTGGCAAATGCGTGCGGGTCCGTCAGCCCCAGCGCGTTCATCTCGCTTACCACGTCGTAATTGACCGCTGGGAAATAGAGCGGTTTCATGTGGAAGTCCGCGCGCGACCAGTGGCTGACCAGTGCCTCGCGGCCATCCACGCTCATCACGCACAGCGGAGTTAATCCACCGTAGCTGCGAATGCTCGCAATCTGCTCCGCGTCATCCTCATCTTTCACTTCAAGACCACCGATGTAAGACACGTCTGGCGCGGTTCGAACGTCCACAGTCCACGCGCTGTCGCCGTCAGCCTTCAAGACGCGCAGCTGGCCACGGCTGAAGATGTGGCCGATGTTGGCGTTTGGGTCGTCCTCAAGGTCTGTTAGATTTGACCGCTCATCAGCTGCGTGCTTCAACCATTTGTCATCGCTGTTGCTCACGACGACAACCTGATTGTCCGACGACGTGATGAGCGCTGCGGGCTGCGGTGACGGGAAATCAAGTTCGCTGAACGGGTCGTCGCGTCTATATATGGGATAGGACACATTAGGTGACGAGTACGCCATACGCGGCACCACGTTCCAATTGTCAAACCACGTGGTGAAGTCTGCTGCAACCTCGAACGTTTCTGGTTTGCAGCGCGCAAAATGCCACAGCCACCACGAGAGAGCGGTAACGACCAGGTACTGATTCGCAGACGTCTTTATCGGCTCCAGCAGTGACACGACGTCGCCGGTTGTCTGCCAGGTGTTGGTGTCATTGACGACGACGATGTGGTGCGCGGTGTCGTGAGACCACGCACCGATGCGCAGCTTGTCAGTCCACAGGTTCTGGACGACGGGCGTCGAGCTTTCGCTGGTGCGATAGGCCCAGGCCGCAGTGTAAGCGCCGGAAGGAGTCTTGACAGGCCAGGCCTTCAGCCATTCTCCATTGTTGAGAGTGCCGATGCTATACACGAACTGGTCATCGGCCCGCAGCAGCCGCACGTCGCCGCTGTGCAGCAATCGCGGCGAGGTTACGTTGAGCAGGCTGTGGCCAGAAGCTGCGCTTGAGCGCTGCTGGCTCTGTCGATAACGAGGCCACCAGTGCACGTCGACGATGCGAGCTGGTGGCTGTGTCTGGCCAGTCGAATCAAGAATGACCCACAGCGCACCTTCACGCGGGCGATTGCCATTGATACGCGCGACATATACCAGGTCTCCGACATAGTGCGTCTGGTTTGTCAACGAGCGTATCCCGCGCATGGGAACAGCGTTGCCGTTGTGGTCGACGTGCGACGGCACCTGTACGCTCCAACCGTTCAGCGGGTCTCCGCCGACGATGGAGCCTAGACGAATGGTGGGTTTCGCGGCAATTTTGGCCGCCATTTTCAAGCCGTCGAGCATCAGCGCCTCGAGCTGGCATGCTTGCCGCTGCTCTTCTTGCCTCCAGGCGGAATCACGGTCGATTCATGCAGCGAAGCTTCGACTGGAATTGGTGGCGGAGTCGGTGGCTCAGGCGGTGGCGGAGTTGCCACGACGTGCGGGCGACGCTCAACGATGGCATCATCAGGAATTTGCCAGCGTCGGTCCATCCCGATGACCGCACGACCGTGATGGTCCACGACGTACACGCCGACCATGGCAAACGATTCCCGGCCGTCCCACGTGATTGCGCGCACCTGCTCGAGGTTCTGCATCGCCGCTCCTACGTCTTGATGATGAACTGCAGGCAAATCCACGGCTGCATGTTGTTGTGCGTACCGTTGCCGCCCGTGTTGCCAATGGTCGCGGTCGCCGATGCAGACGTTCCGGTGATTGTGTGGCTGTGAGCGGAACCAGCGGCTGTCGCACTGGTCTGCCCCCACGTAGCAGCGCCGCTGCCAGCTGCTGCTGTACTGCCAGCACCCAGACCGCTGCTTGAAGACACGATGAAATTTGACGCGTTGGTGGTCGCGTGCGTGTGAGCGGACTCATTGGCCGTTGCGAGCGTGCCAACGCCGTGCGAGTGGCCGCTGTCGGTGTGGTTGTGCGCAGGAATTTCAGACGTGACCAGCTGGTGGTTCTCCGCACCTCCCGCAGTGCCGAGCGTGCGTGCAGTCAAACCTGTGCCGGTCCCTGCGCCGATTGCTGCACGCCCGCGAAGGTCTGGCACACAGAACGTGGTGCCTGACGCAGGCAATGTATAGATTGATAAATACGCGCTGTGCGTTCCACTTTGGGTGCCGCTCGTGTTAATCGCAGCGCCACCTAGTGTTGCCGACAATTGATACGTGTTTGCCGTTGCGCTTACGACGAAATAATTAGTGCGCACAGAGAGCCCCGTGGGAAGTGCGCCCGTAGTTTCCAAAAAGACGCGGTCGCCGTTGACCAAGCCGTGCGCAGTCAACGTCACCACGGTGGGACTGGCGATGCTGATTGTAGGGTTCCCTCGCGGTGGATAAAGCACCGCGAACAGCGACGCATAGGTGCTGCGGTCATGTGTGTTTGCGCCGTCGCAAAACAACCATCCCGTCGGTGGCGTTGGACCTGTGCCCGCATACATCTGCACTGCGCCCGCCGGGCTGGTGGCGTCCGTGCCAGCTGCGCCTGTGGCTCCCGTGGCACCGTTGGTTCCGTTTGTGCCATTCGTGCCAGCTGGCCCCGTTGGGCCGGTCGGCCCTGTTGCTCCTGCTGCCCCGTTGCTGCCTGCTGGACCTTGCGCTCCGGCTGGTCCCGTGGGGCCGGTTGCACCAGTCGAGCCGGCAGAACCTGTGGCACCCGCAGCACCCGCAGGCCCCGTGGGGCCAGTAGGCCCAACCGAACCAGCTACAGCAGTGTCCACATACGATTTTGAGGCGACCGTGCTGTCTAGTTTGGTGATGGCGATGGCCGCGTCTGCTGCGACATCAACGTTACGGATGGTGCCGTCTTTTATCTGGTCTCCGGTGACGTTTGTTCCCATGAGCACCTCGAGGGAAGGTGGGCGACGGCCCGCCGAAACGAACCGCCGCCCGTTGGACTAAGCCCTAGAGCCTAGTAGAAGTAGACGGCGCGGAGGTCGTCGCCGCTGGCCGGAGCCGAGGCGAAGGTCACCGAAGTGCCGCTCAAGGTGTAGTCAGTGCCGCCGGCGACCTGCATGAGGCCGTTGCGGAAGACCATCACCTTGCTACCCGCAGGAGTGTTCGCGATGCTGAACGACGCGTTGGAGCCGTCGACCGTGCCGCTGAGCTGCTCGCCCATCGCGAACTGCACAGAAAGGCCGGTGCCAGCGCCACCCGTCAGACCGCCACCCGAAGCAACCACCGAGGTAGCCAGCTTGGCCGCAGTTACCGAGGCCGCACCGAGCTCCTGAGTGGTGATGCCGCCCGAGGCGACCTTGACGCCGGAAGCGCCGACCGAGAGGGTCGAACCGTCGAGCGTAAGAGCAATGTTATCGGCGTTAACGACGATGCCGCCGTTAGCAGACGCGACATCGAGCGTGTCGCCGGTCTTGGTGAGGCCGTTGCCTGCAGTTACCTGGCCAAGGCCAGAGAATTTTGCAAAGGCCAGCGTGGTGGTGCCCAGCGTGATGGGAGCGTTGGTGGTGAGCACCCACGCGGTGTCAGCCGCGTTGCCCTCCTCCACCCACACGTACATGTTCGGGGTAACCTTGTCGCTGCTGTCTGCGTCAACAGCGCGGGTCATAGCAGACGCTGCGCCGTTGAACACGTAGATGCCGTTCTGGCTGCCGGTGGTCTGGCCGACGAGCAGCACGCGGTCTCCGCTGCTAAGCGAAACGCCGCCAATCGCCGCACCAGGCGAGGAGATGTTGACGTTGACGGGCGCACCGGCAGTGATAGAGATGGTGCGAACGCTGTCCTTGACGTCACGCAGGTACACCGCATTATCGACGTAGGCCTTGGTGGCTGCGTCGCCATCAGCAGTGGGCGTGGCCAGGCTGGTGATTTTCTGACTGTTCAAGTCGACCGAGCCGTCAGGCGCGGTGAACCCGTTCAGCTTGGGAAGGTAAGTGTTGGCAATCGCCGAGCCCTGCCACGTGCCGGTCCCGATGGTGCCGAGCGTGGTGATGGAGCTGGAGCCGGTATAGGTCCCAGCAGCGACTGCTGCCAGGGTTGCGTTATAGGCCTGCACGTCGCTGCCGATGGCGAGGCCCAGGTTTGAACGCGCATCGGAAGCCGTCGTGGCGCCCGTGCCGCCTTTGTTCAGGGCGATGGTTGTGGCCGACCAGGTGCCAGTCGTGACAGTGCCGAGCGTGTCGATGCTGTCGTCGCCGGTGTACGTGCCGCCGGCAACCGCCGCGAGCGTGGCGTTATAGGCCTGGACGTCAGAGCCGATGGCCAGTCCGAGGTTGGTTCGAGCGTCCGAAGCATTCGACGCACCCGTGCCGCCGTCGGCGACCGCGAGGTCGGTGATGCCGCTGATGCTGCCGCCGGTGATGCTGACGTTTGACGAGCTCTGAGTCGACATTGTGCCGAGGTTGAGCGCGCTGATTTCATTTCCGACGTAGCTCTGGGTGGCGAGCGACGAATCGAGGTACGAGACGCCGATGACCGAGCCGTTCCACGTGCCTGTGGTGATGGTGCCGACGGTTGCAATGTCAGTGCCGACGAGGCGGTCTGCTGCCACCGTTGACTGTTTGATTTGTGAGCCGCGAATCTGTGTTCCCACTTAGGTGGTGCTCCTTTGTTTCCGATAGTTTTCGTCTACGCTCATTCTGCACTGATGGAGCGAATCGAGCGACATCACGCGCACGTTGCGCGCGAGCTGCTTGGTCTGCTCATCCGGTAGGCTTGCCTCCAACAGCTCGAACAGCCCTTGCAGGTTGCCGAGGTGTCGATTGAAGGCGACAGCCACCGCGTCTTTCTTCGTCTGGTCCCAGTTGCGATTGCTCACGAGATGCCTCGGCGATAGTCCGCTAGCAGAGTGTCGCTGGCACCCGGAACGAACGTCGTCGAGATGCTGCTGCCGATGATGCTGTAATCAATCCCTGGCGTTAAACGGAGACCGTTGTAGTACAGTCGCACCGTTCCGCTCATCGGCGTGTTTGCCAGGCTGAACGAGCTTGAGGAGCCGTCGAGGCCGGACAGCAGCTCGCTCCAGACCTCCACACCCAGGCCGGCAAGTGCGCTGTCGACGTAGGCCTGGTCCCGAAATACCGCCATCGAGCCGTCGCTCTTGCCCACGCGCAGCGCAGGCTCTCCATCGCTGAACGCCGGTTCGCCGAAGTGCAAGCTCGGCGGTGCGCCGGTGCCGATGTGGCGGTACAGCTGCAGAACCGCGCGGTCCTCTGGTGTGGGAGGCGCACTCGACTCCTGCCCGCCGAATGGTGCGACGCCGAACGGTGATGCGCCGAACGCCACGTCACGCCACCCGCACGATGCTGAATCGCACGGGGTAAACCGCGCTTGCCGCCGTGTTCATCGTGTTGTCGGTGTACGCGTAGCCGCGCACGTAATCCGACGCATTCAACTTGACCACGCCCGTGCACGCATTAAGCACCCAGAACTGCGAAGAAGTCTGCGTTGCTTTCTGCGAAGCCAGCATCACGCCAGAGCCCACCGCGCCGTTCTTGCTGATAGTGATTTCGAGAATGTTGGTGGCTGCCGAGAACGTGACCTCGAGCCCTACGATGTAATATCCAGTAGCACTGATGCTGAACTGATGCGCGGTTGTCGTATACGAGCCCGTGTCGTATTCGACCGTTCCCAGCGTGAGCTGCGTATGCGCTCCGCCTGTAAGCGACTGCGGGCTGGTCGTTGAAATCTCTGCCAGCGTGCTCGTCTGCACCGCATCGACAGCCGACTGCAGCTCAGTGATGTATTCCGCAGTTGGCGAGCAGATGATGCTGGGAGCGCCTGCGTGCGTAACCGGCGCCGTGCGCGTGGCTGTGAGGTTGTTTCCGCTGCGCGCGGTAACCTCGAGCACCTCATGCGTGCCGCTTGGGTCGACGACAGCCCACAGAGGAAACGAAGACCCGAACACGCTGCCGTCTGACACCGCGAACGTCACCGGAGAATCGGTGTTGAACAGCTCGCCGGATGTAACTGTCGTGCTGGCAAAGTTGACCGGCGTATGCCAAGTCGTCATCATCGTCTCCTAGTAGGTGCCGTAATCAGTCGAGACGTGCTGCGCGCCGTCCTGTCCGAAATAGTACGCGCGCAGCGCATCGCCAGTGAGCGGAGCCTCGCTCATCGTAATGCTAGGCCCCAGCGTCGAGTATTCATCTCCCTCAGCGAGCAGCACGCCGTTCTTGAACACGAGCACCGTAGCGAGTGGCGTGTGCGCGAGCGTAAAGCTGGTGTTGTCCCCATCGCACGCTCCCGCCGGCGTCTCGCTGTATACGCTCGGGGTGGCAATCGTGCCCCCACCGCCGCCGCTGCCTCCATGCGTGTCCGCGTAGGCCTTGGCCGCTGCCAGCACCGCCGCGTCCGCAGCGTCGACGTACACCTGGTCCCGGAAGACGCTCCACCCGAGCAGCTTTCCGATGCGCAGGATGTCGTGCGATTCATCGAGGTCTGGCTCTCCGCGATTGAGCGACGGGGGCGCTCCTGCGCCGCGCTGAATGCGGATGTCGGAGACAGTTACGTTGATGTCGGTCATCGCGTGCCGCCGTCTGCCGTAATTACAATGCGCATCGGCTCCCAGGCACCGTCTGGCTGACTCCAGGCGAGCACGTTGCCTGCGCTCGGAGTGCCGAGCACGTCGCTGTGGTCATCGTGCGATGTCAGCGAGTGCGCGCGGTTGTGACGCAGCACATACGCCGCATAGACCTCTGCGTTGTTGTTGATGGCCGTTTGCAGGTCGATGATGTCAGACGCAGGGATGTACGTCACGAGCGCGTGCCTCCATCGAGAGTGACCGTCATCGACGCTGGTCGCCAGGTCGTGCCGTCGTATCGCAACATCTGGTGATTTGTCGGCGTTCCGCTCACGTCGGAATGGTCGGCTGTTGAGGTAATCGAGTGTTGCCGCGCGTGCGCAACCGCCACCGTCATCGCGACCGCCAGGTTGCTGTGAATCGCCGCGTCGAGCTCGCCAGGAGCGATGTCTGACGCCTGCCACGGCGTGCCGTTGTTGGTTGACGGCGTGACCGCGAAGTTTGCTTTCCACGGAGACAGTCCCACAATGTGGGGGGCATGAATGTTGGGTTCGAGCAGCACGAGCACGTCATCGTCCGCAGCGAACGTGTCCTGAGCTCGAGCTAAAAAGTCCTCGTGTCTGCCGCTAACCTGCAGCAGATGGAGGCTCGGGTCGTCGCCACGCGCGCGAACTTTGGCCACCGTCCACTTAGACGGCACCATCGAGCGAGCGAGCTCTACCAGCCTGTCCATCGCCTACGCCTCGATGACCGTGGGGTTTGCGCCGCCTACCGACACAGACGATTGCTGCCAGAACATCGGAGCCTGGCCAGCGCCAAGCTGCAGGAAGAATCCAGTGTCGCCAGGCGTGACTTTTTGGCCGTCGATGCTCTGCACCCTCGATGCGTTGTCTGGCTGGCTGCGAAAGTTTACGCTGCTGTACCCGTCATCGGTCGTGCTTTCCACGCGACCGACGCGAATGCCGCTCTGGCTTGAGAGCTCTCGCTCAACCATTGAACGAAGCAAATTATACATACTGAACCCCCTCGAATGTGGTGGTTCGCTGCACCTCATCTGCCGTGAGCGTGTGATTCACGCTCTGCACGATGATGCGGTACGTCGTGCCTTTCTGAACGTCAACAATGCGCACCGCGTCGCCAGGCTTCATGTCGTAATTGGCCGGCCAGAGCGATGCCGAGATGCGCATCGCCTTACGGCTGCGCTTGTACAGCACGCGCTCTCCCCAGGTCTGCAGCGTTGTACTGTCCGCGATGAGAGGGTTCGGCCCCAACGTCGACTTAATCGTTCCGCGTCCGCTGGCGATGCTGGCGCTGTTCTGCACAACCAGCGAGGTCACGTTGTCCTCGTAGACCCCGCCGCTTGTGTCGCCGCGAAACTCGATGCTGTACGAGCCTGCCGTTACCCCCACCTGGCCGACCAGCGCGCCGAAGGTAAACTCGACGCTGTGTGCTACGTCGCCAGATTGTAACGGCGGTGCTGCGCCTCGGTTAACGCGGCAATCAATTGGACGAGCCGGCGGACCGTCTGGCCCGTAGATGTAGAAATCCGACAGGAACCCGCCCACCTCAAGCTTGGTTCGCCAGTGTAGCTTCAGGAGCGGGACCGGCGTTGAAAACGTAACAAGGCCTTGTCTCCCGAACGTAGCGTTTTGCTTTTCCGCGCTGCCCACGACGCCGCCTGTGTCGTCCGCGCGCTGGCAGGTGATGTAGTTGCTGAAATCAACCACGGCGGACACCTGAGTGCTCACTTCACGCAATGACACCTCAGACGTCGTGTAAGACCAATCGTACCCAGTGCCGCTCCAGCTCGGCTGGAAGCAGACAATGGTCGACCCATCCTCATACCACTCAGCCTGCGTGACTTCGAGCAGCTGGCGCACCCACTCGATGGGCGAGCCGTCCTGCAGCTGCATCCGAGGTACCACGTAATTTGGTTCAACGCCGCTCACGTCGCAGGCAATCCCGTATGCGCTGAAGATGTATGCGAGCACGTCCTGCACGCGCTTCAAGCTTCCACTGTTGCTGATGATGCTGGCCAGGCTGAGATGCGGACGATAGAGCTTCGAGGCAATTCCTTTGCCGCGCCACGTGAACGCTGCGTCCAGGTCGCCCGCGCGCACCTGGTACGAATACGAGTCTGGAACGCCGGTGGGCAGCGTCCACGCCGTGCCGTCGCTCATCGTTCCGCTGGTGCTCAGCAGCTTCGCGTAGGTCAAGCCGTCGCTGCTGTAAGCGTTCTCGTCGAACACGCCTGCGTAGGACGATGACGCGTCAGGCTCAAGCTCTCGAGCGTCCTCGCGAACATTAAGCGACCAATCGCACGAATCGCTGAGCTTGCGCGTGAACTGAAATGTGTCGCCGTAAGGAACGGCCGTCGAGCCTACGGTGAGCGACATGTTCCACGTCATACGCTACTGCCCAAAGAACGCGCCGCGCGCGAGGTCCATGCCGCTGCCTGTGCCGCTCGAAGAGCCGCCATTGACAGTCACGCTCTGAGCATGAATGGTGATGCTGCCGGCGCGCATCGTGCTGCCAGAAGCAGCCGCTGTCCCACCAGGCGCAGCGCCCGAAGGTGTCGTCGAAGAAGCGCCGCCACCACTCGCAGATGAAGCACCAGCTGCAGCAGCACCGCCTGCCACATCAGCCGCAGCGGTCCTGGCGCCTGGCTGCTCGCTCGACTTGATGGCCTGGCCGCCGACTGCTTCCTTGATTTCCGTCCTCGTCGGCATTGGTGTTGCAGCAGTGTCTGCTGCCGATTTGCCAAGCTTCTCTCGTGTTGCGCGAATCTTTGCTTCGAGCCCGCTCGTGTCGGTGTTTGAAAACGAATCGAACGAGAAGCCGCTGGTGCCCGCTCCGAAAGCCTGTTCCATGGTCTGCAGCGGCGAACCCTTGCGCGATTTTTCCTGCTCTTTGAGCTTTGAGAGCTGCCGCTCGAGCTGCCCTAGATAGGTTTCCTCGGCCGCGTTGCGGTCGTTGTTCGCTTTAAGGTTGGCTTCTGCTACCTTCTGCGACTTCAGCTGCGCGTCCTGAATCTTCTCTGCGTCGGCAATTGCGGCGTCTCGTGCGGCCTCGCTGGCCTTGATGGCCATATCGCGCCGCTCTTCAATCGCTGCCTGCAGCTTGCTTTGACCAGAGATTCCAGCGTCGCTTTCGTGCTCGAGCGCGGATATCTCTTGGTCCTTCGATCGCATTTGCAGCTGAAGAATCTGCTCCTCGCCGCGTCGAAGCTCTTGCTGCCGCGCCATCTCGGCTTCGTGATTCTTGGCAAGCGCCAGGTCGCCTTCAACGCGAGCGCGATTGATGTCTGCCTGCGCCTTCGCCTCGATGACAGAGCGCCGCTCTGCGTTCTGTTCGGTCTTGAGCTGCGAATCACGCTCGAGCTCCAGCGATTGAATCGTCAGTGCCGTGCGCTGCTTGATGGCGTCTCCCATTTCGCGCTCTACCGCCACGCCGTGCTCGCGCTTCCAGTTGAGCAGCTCAATCTGGGTCTCGACGCCTTCCTTCTCGGCGTTGACCTGCCCGCGCTTGTCCTCAAGCGCACGCGCCTCTGCCTCGCGCCCGCGTGCCTGGATGTCGAGCACCTGTATCTCGTCCTGCGCAGCAATGTGAGCCAGTGCCGAGCGGTGGCGCGCATTCTCGTTGCGCTGCTCTGCCTCGCTCTTTGCATTCTGCATGTTGATGGCGTGAAGCTTGTTCTCGTCGGCAATCATCGCCGCCGTCTTGTTCTGGTTGACCGCAAGCTCTTGCTGTGTCGTGTCGACGCCGGTCTTGCGCCGCGCCTCAAGCAGACGCATCTGGTCATCGTCGGCCTGCATTTGCTCTTGCAAACGCTGCCGCACGAACCCCAGCATCTGCATCTGCGCATCGCGCTCGATTTGGACGCGACGCTCTGCCAGACCCGCGACCTTGTCGTTGTATTGACGCTCGACGTTCTCGCGCTCTGCCGTGTACTTCTGCGCGCTCGCCGCCGTCTCTTGATGCGCGTTGACTTCAGCTTGCTGCCGGTCGTTGATGACCTGCATGGCCTGGTCTCGCTCTTTTGCTGCAGCGCCCTGCTCTGCGTCAACCACAGCCAGACGGTCTGCAATCGCAGCGCGAGAAGCCATCTCCTTTTCGCGAAGAGCCTGCTGCGCCTCGGTGACGGCCATCTTGGCCGCGTTGCTTTCTGCAGCAGCCACCGCCTGGGTGTTTGCAATCTGCCGCTGCGCGTAGCTGTTTTCGAGGTCGAATAGCGCTTTCTTCGCCGCCTCGAGGCGCTTCGTCGCGGCTTCTTTTTCCTGCTCGTTTGTCGCGTTGTCGACGTCCTCTTGAAGGTGCGGAATCTGCTGCGAAAGCGCATCGCGCATCGCGCCATACGACGCCGCCTGTCGTGCATAGGCTGCGGTCGTGCGGTCGACCTCCGCCGCCGCGTCTTTGCTGTTAGCAATTACTCGACCGTGGACCTTCTCATACTCGCTCAGCTGAATGCCCGTCGCGTGCAGCTGCGCGCGCTCGCGCTCGAGCGCTGAGACGTACTCAGCCTTGGTGCGAACGACCTTGACCATCTGGCCGTCGACCATCTCAACGGTGGTGAAGGTTTCCTCGTGGCTGTTGCGCACCTGCTCGAGCTGGTCGGTCAGGCCGACGTAGGCCGTGCTGACGTCGCGGGACGAGACGCCCATCGAATGCAGCGAATCCGCGCCGGTCTTCGCCCAATCGTCAACGCGCGACTGCTGCAGCGCTTTCGAGCGCGTCTCCATGTCTGCCCACGCGCGCTGGCTCTGCTCCACCTCGTACGTGAGATTGGCGGTGCTCTTTCGCGCTGCGTCAAGGAATGGTAGAACAGCCGGTGCCACCATCGCAGCTACGGTTCCGACTGACGCCATAAACAGCGCGACGTTTGACAACCCGCCTGCCATCGCCGACAGGCCAGTCCCCGAGGCAAACAGATTTTTGATTTGAGCGCCGGCCAGTGGCGCTGCCGCTGACATCAGCGTGAGATTGGTGAGGAATTGAGTCGTGTCGGCGGTGAGAGAAACAGCCTTCGAGCCTAGGCTTCCCATCAGGCCGATGCCGGCCTTCATCCCCTCCGGCATCTGATTAAGCAGATGCAACAGCTCGATGAGTGAGCCCTTCGTGAGCTTGTCGATGGCAAGCGCCGCGGTCCCTGCGCTGGCTTGAAAGCGCTCAAGCTCCTTGTTGAATTTGTCGGTTCCCGACATTGCCGCCTGAGCAGCATCGGGGAACTTGGCCTCGGTAATCTTGATGAGCGCTTCGCGAACCTTCTGCGCGGCCTCTGGCGTACCCGTAAAAAGCTTGCCGTCGCGCAACGGAGCGCCTGCTGATTGCAAGTCTGCCAGCGAAATGCCGCCCTCGCGTCCTAGCGCTTTGAGCGCACGCGTTGCTACGTCTCCGCCTCGAGACAGAATGGCGAACAGCTGCGCGCTCTCCTGGGCGCTCTTGTTGGTTCCGGCCGCGAAATCAAGCGAAGCCTTGAGCAGGTCCTCAGAGTAGACCTTTTGGTTGATGAGCGCCTTTGCCGCGAGCGTAAGCTCCTCACGGCTGGCCTTTGTTGTCAGGCCGATGCGCTCCAGGCCCTCGACGAGCGCTGCGAGCTGCTCTTTGTCCTTAACGACGGTTCCGAGCTCGCGCTTCATCGTCGCGACTTCAGCCGCGCTGCGTTTCGCGCCATCGGTGAATGCTACGAACTGTGCCGCATACTCCTTCAGCGGTCCCAGTCCGGCCTGCAGCGTAATAGCGTTGTTGGCAGCCGCCTGGCCCGCAGCGATGGCATCTGATTTCTGCTGCTTGGCCGCCTGCGATTGCTGGTTGGCAAGGTTGATGACATCCTGCTTGAGCTCGCGAAGGGTCTTCCCTTCTTGCTGGCCCTTCTGAATCAGCTGCTCAAAGGCTACGCCGCCCTTGTCGCCGATTTCCGCCAGAATGGCTTTGGTGTCTTTGCCGTCGACCGTGAGCTGCTTTGCCAGCTTCGACACGTCACCCATGGCTCGACGCGTATCGTCAAAAGCCTTGACTGCGCCTGCAGCGTCTGCGCTGAGCTTGATGCCAATCTCTTTGGCCACTATTTCACCTCCTTGCCTATCGCGTCGATAACAGCCTGCTCAAAGGCTGCAGCTGCAGCACCCTCAGCGCCTTCTGCTGCGGGTCGCACCCACGGCGTGCCCTGGCGCGTCTTGGTCTTGATGAAGCGAAACGGTCTGCGACGATGCTCCATCCATTTAGCGTACAGTGCCGGCTCGTGACGTTGCAGCCAGCGCAGCACGCCTGCCATTGTCTGGCCGTCCTGCTCTGTCTCGAGGACAGGCGCATAGTGGCCACCGAATCCCGCCTCGATGACGTTGCCTGGCGGTGCCACGTACAGGTAACCGCTGACGTCTCCGCGCTTGCGCAGCCGAGCGGCCATGCGGTAGTTCTTGGCGCTCTTGAAATCAGCGTAAGGGGACGAGCTGGCTGCCGCAGAACGCAGCACGCGGAGGTACGCACGGACTCCTGCGAGCAGCACGCGGGATTGAACGGCATCAGACAGCGAGGACAGGTAAGCCCCCACTGCCGCCATCGGGTCCGAGGCGCCGTCAATCCCGCGTACTTGGAGCATCAGTCGTTGATTGCCACGGTGAACGCGTGTCCCGCCACCTGCGACTTCACAGCCATGAAGGGAATCTTGTCCTCCACGATGTTGGCGCCGTTGAGCGCGGGGTCGTCGCCTTCGTACCGAACGACAGGCAGGTCGAACTCGAGCGCGCTTCCGTCGCTGCCGGCAATCGTCACGGCAACGGCCTGGTCGACACCGCCCAGGAAGTTTTCGAACTGCGTCGTGTCTTCGAAGTCGAACTGAAAGTTGCCCTTGACCAGCTGATTAGCAGCGCGCACACGGCGTGCCTGCGGCCCGCCGGTGAAGGTGTAGCGACGGCTGCAGTTGTTGGCCAGGTTGACGTCAAACGAGTTACAGAGCACGTTAGCGGTTCCGCCGAAGGTGACCGCCGTGTTGCTGCCGTGATACATCGCCCCAAGCGAAACCGAAGGCGTGCTCGAGCTCACGACCGAGGCATTGACGGCCTGGAACTCGACGGTGCCTTTCACGATGTCGCTCGGCTTGACCGACAGCGACAGGCTGTTGGCCACGCAGCCCACCAGGCGGATGCTGCTGCCGTTGTCCATCACGAGCTCGATGGTGTAGCTGTGAGGCTGCGCGATGGTGCCGCTGCTGGCGCCGAACGGCACGCGGTAGGTCGCCGCCGAGAGCAGGTTGGAAATCGCGCCCGCGTTGTAGACGTTGAACGCGATGGACACGCCAACCTCGAGAAGCCCAGGCACTGACGCCACGGCCTCCCAGTCGTACGTGATGAGCGGCCACGGCTGCTGCGCGCGCTTGACGCTCGGCGTCGCGCTGTCTGCGGCAATCCAATCCGTGATGCTGGCCGCGGTGCCGTAGGTGGTTTCTTGCCCGAACCCTACGGCGCCCGCGAATGACATGGCTGCGCGTGATGCGGTCATTGCTCAGGGTCTCCTTCTTGCGCCGTGGGCGCGTCTTGTTGCGCCGCCTCTGCAGGCGGCAACGGTGCAGGCGCTGGCTCGACAGCGGGAGCAACCGCCGGAGCGACTGGCGAGAACAGCCAGTTGAGCGCATAGTGGCCGTCGACGACATGGCCCAACAGCTGAGCCGCGACGATGGGGTCAGCGTCGCGAGGGACGCCGTGCTCGAAAGCGCCGAGACCACACAAAAAAACCCGCTCGCGCTTGGCGTGCGGGTTGGTGTAAACGATGGAAGGCATGAAAAAAGAGCCTCCTGGCTCTGCGTTTTTTTACTGACCGGTCCGCTCTAGAACGGAACCGACGTTCCTGTTATGGCTAAATCTATCCACGCGCAGTTCACACGGTACTCCAGCATGTTCAGGTGCGCGTTGTCCTCGTTCACCATGTTGGGGCCGTTGACGAGAACCTTCTCCCACACAAAACCTTCGATGGGAGTCCCAAAGTAGGCCGGCACCATCGGCTTGCTATCATCTGGCCCCGTCTGCAGCGCGCGCCAGATGACCGCGCACGCCTGGTTCACCAGCTGCGCGCTTGTGCCAAGGTCGGCATCCTGCTGCGCGCGGAAGTATCTGCAGCGGAAGTGGTACTCGACGCGGAGCCGATTCATACGCAGCTCAGGCGCATTCGTCGAAAGGAACGACACGAACACCGCTGGCAGCGAATCGCTGTAGTTCTCAGGCGCTGGCAGCGAAGTCCAGTCGCCGATGTGAACCGCCTGCAAATCGAGCTCTGTTGCCGTCGTAAGCACTGCGCTTTGCAGTGTCGTCGCCAGCTCGTCGATGTAAAGACGCGGAGAGCTCATCGGCCGCTCACCCGCGCCAGTATGCCGACGTGGTAGGGATTGGTCGGTCGCAGCGTGTCACGCCGAAGCTCTTTGAGCACGTACTCGACACCCTCGAAGAGAATCGTGTCGTTCATGCGGATGTCCTCGGTGCCCCACGTCATCTCATACATCGCGTGTGGTACGCGGCCCATCACGCTTTCCAGCGCTTTCGCTGGCAACGGCTCTACAAGACAGTCTACATTGCTGTAGACCGTCTGTGGCGCAGCCACCGTGAGCGACGTGACTACGCGCTTGACATCGACGCGGTGAAGGTACTTTGCCGGATTCACGACATGAATCCTGACGGCCGCGTCTCCGCGTCGAGAATGGCTTCCGTCGACTCGTCGAACTCAGTTCCGCGTCCGCTGTGGTGGTCGCTGAATTTCTGGGACCATCCGCCCGCCGTACGCTCCTCGATGAGAGAGCCGTGCGGACGCACGAGCAGATTGCGCACTTCGCGGATGCAGGCGTCCTCGAGCTGCCACGGCAGATTGCGCGAAGCGCCCGCCGGGTTGTGAGTGGCGCTGATGATGCCATCATATTGTGGCAAGATGTAGCCGCCGCTGTATTGCACCTCTGCGCTAAACAGCTGCGAGGCGCGCCGCGTGTCGGGTTTCCCTGTCAATCTGTCGAATTCAGGCGCGAGCATCACCCATCCGGCCAAACGGTAAATCTTCCCCTGCTTATCCCACTGCGCGGTTCGCTGGTAGTCGTGCAGCGTGTATCCGACGAAGCCGTTGGGGTACGAGTGCAGACCAACGCGAATCTGAACCACATCGGTGATTGGCTTGCGCTTGACGTACAGCCAAAACTTCCCCTGGCATCGAATGTACTCAGGCGCGCTGCTGTCGCTGATTGCCCAGGCCCACGTGCGCGCGCAGCGTTGAGCGAACCGCTGGGACACGCGGTTAATCATGCGCGTAATAGCATCGTCGCTCGCGCTTGTGCTGAAGCCGTCTCGCACTGCGGAGACGGTGGTGAGCGCCTCCGAGTCGAGAGGAATGCTCATCGGCGGCGTCTCCCGATGCGTGAGGGGGTCACGGCAGGCTCTTCGACCGGCTCTTCAACCTCCGCAGAAGCCACCGGCTCACACGGACCCTCGACCGCCGCAGCGGCAGCCTCCGCATCGACCGTGGCCACGGTTCCGAGCACCATCGGCTTGCTGACCTGCACAGCCTTGTGCGTCAGGCCAGGCGCTTCGCCGGCCACCTCGCAGATTCGCAGGTCGACAAGCTGCTGCCCGTGCGTCTGGTCGGCGTCGAAAACCTCGCCCTGCGAACGCCAACCATAGGCCGCGCTGTCAAAGCTCTTGAGAACTCTTACTTTCATCTCGTTCTCCTATCCGGGGAGAAGCTTGAGCGAGGCCACCGTCAAGACAGCAGCCTCGCTCGCGCGTCATCTGTCGGTGATGTTAGGTGGCCTGTGCGTCGAAGTCCACCGGGCGGAACGCCTCGGGGCGCTTGATTGCCAGTGCCAGTCGCTCGTAGAAGAACATGACGTTAATCATCTTGAGCGCGAAGTCAGCGTGCTGGTCGAACACGACCATCTCGGTCTCCTCGAGGTCGTACAGCACCGCAGCAGTCTTGAACGCGCCGACGAGGCCCGTTCCAGCGCTGATGGCGGTCGTGCGAACCGTGGGAAGGCCCCACACCTGCAGCGTCTTCACCGAGGCCTGCGACGGCGAACCAATCATGTTCTCGGAGAAGTACTGCGGCAGGATGTAGCGGCCCAGCGTGTCCTTCAGCATCACGATGTTCTTCCAGTCCGTGGGGTGAAGAACAATGCCGTCGGGCTCGTAGTTGCTGATGAACGCAGCCACGATGGCGTGAAGCAGCGCGTCAGCCTGGGTGTCGGTGGTGGCGCCGTCGCTCCACTTGTACGCGGCAGGCGTTCCGGGGTCGTTGAGAATGCCCAGCATGTCGGTACCGGTGCCTGAGCCGCTGAGAATCTGGGTGTCTTCCTTGAGGAGCACGCCCAGCTTTCCCTGGGTCTCGATGGCGTTCTCAAGCTGCGGAACATCCATCAGCATGTTCTTCGGCGCGGGAATCCAGTGCGAGATGAGCTTGGCCACCGCGCTCTCCTGGGTGTACGCGAGCGACGACTGAGCCGCAGCGGTCGCCGTGGCCGGGTCGGCCTGGTTCATCGCAGCGGTCGCAGCGCTGTTGGTGTACCCCGTCTGACGGATGTACAGCGTGTTCTGGGTGCGGGTCGGCACCACGGAGAGGAGGTCGCGCGTGCGAATCTGGCGCTGCGGCAGGACGGTGATTTCCTGCTCGAGCGTCGTGCTCAGCACGTTCTGGATGTCAGCGATGGTTGCGACGCCGGCCGTTTTGCCGAACATCGACTTCATCGAGACGCTGCCAGAGCGGCCGTTGATGTTGCCCTGACGCGCGATGATGTCCTGATAGGCCTGGCTGTTCACGAACGCTTTGCTGACGTTGGCATACTCAGTGACGCCATCGGCCAGACTGAGCGCGCCGGCGCCCTGGCGATTCACGAACGGCTGCATCAGCTGCTGCGCGTTGTTCGGAACGTGGTTGCCCATGCGCTCCTGCTTGCCGAGAGCCTCACGCACAACGCCGTCGACGTGCTTGCGGGTCTCGTTCACCTTCTCATCGACCACGATGCTCACGTGCTTGACAATCTCCGGCGCGATGGCACCGGCGATGTCCGCGAGCTGCTCCTTGTTGAGTTCCATTGGTTTGCTCTTGCCTTTCTCGGATTTTCGCCGGTGTGGCGAAACGTAAAAAGGCCCGACATCGCTGCCGAGCCTTTAACTGTGTGTCGCTGCTGTTGCGGTGTTAGCGCTGGCGGTAGTGCGAGTCGAACAGCTGCGTGATGATGTGGCTGATATTGACGCTGCGCGCCTCATCCATTCGCTGCGTGTAGTCGCTCTTGTCCTCGCGCTCGCCATCGAGGTCGCTGCCGTCGTCGGCATCGAAATCGTCCGTAAGCAACGAGCGCATGCACTTGAGGCCGTTCTCGTGGTGCTCAATCGCCTTCACGAGCGCTTCCATGCTGCGGCCGCTCAGACGACGATTGAGC
>Ga0214923_10002876_pt1 | contig 22233 bp, 16 predicted proteins | sample LL1510_MetaG_FD_177993 | JGI IMG/M metagenome (GOLD analysis project Ga0214923, IMG submission 177993) | Freshwater microbial communities from Lake Lanier, Atlanta, Georgia, United States - LL-1510 | ecosystem: Environmental > Aquatic > Freshwater > Lake | place: USA: Georgia | collected...
AAAAAGTGTTTGACGCGTAAACGGCACGAGCTTGCAAATACGCTCAATGTCGGGAATGAAGCCCATATCTAACATGCGGTCTGCTTCATCGATTACTAGAATTTCTATTCCTGTAAGAAGGAGTTTACCACGATCAAAAAAATCAAGCAGTCGGCCAGGCGTAGCAATCAGGACATCAGCCCCGCGCATAATTTTTGCCTCTTGATCCCCAAATGAAACGCCGCCTATGAGCAACGCCACATTGAGCCGATGATTGACGCCATATTTTGCAAAACTCTCCTCTACTTGAGCTGCAAGTTCGCGTGTTGGTTCGAGGATTAGCGTGCGCGGCACTCTTGCGCGCGCGCGGCCCAATTCAAGGCGACTGAGCATTGGTAAAGTAAAGGCGGCTGTTTTGCCTGTGCCCGTCTGAGCAATGCCCAAAATGTCTTTACCTTGAAGGGCTGGCGGAATGGCCTGAGTCTGGATCGGGGTTGGCGTTGTGTAGCCAGAGGCCTGAACAGCAGCCAGAACCTTCTCTGAAAGGCCCAAATCAGTAAAATTCATTAATTATCCTATAAATGTGCGTAAAAAGCGGGCTGCACAAATGCGCTTGCGGAGGAGAAGCCCAGATACTTTTCACGAAAAACCGGTCTTTAACTGGCAGACCACAGGCTCTGGACGGTATTAGATCTTCAGAGCAAATATCCGAGCTAAGAAGCTCAATGACGTTAAATTGGACAAATGTCAATATTGGCGTTTTACACGATCTAGCGCTTAAGCTTAAAGCCTAAAATATATTAAAACGATTCAGTTCCCTCGTTTATGGTCAATAGATCCCGTGGCTATATCATCTAATCCTTTTCGCAGGAATCGATCCGAAAGCGCCCGAGTATGCATTGGCGGCGCATTCTCTTGATGCGCAGTCTGCTTTAAAGCAACAATGACCGATGGAGGGTCCAACCCATCGACAACAAAGGCGAGAGTTTTCGCCGCCATTACCCCACAGATCAATACGGCGGCGGAAAGCAGGGCCAAACTAAACACCCCATTACTGGGGGAGTCTTGATTATCTTTCGTAAACAACGTTTTTTTTGACGGTTTGGGTTGTGACGGTTCCAGGGACATGACGCTAACTCATGATGATTTTCGCCCTAGCCCTACCCGTTTAGAGTAAATTTACGGTTCACAATAATTCACCCAGGCCTCATTTTTAGAAAATTCCTGCTTGCCAAGCGGCCCTGAAGGAAGAAATCTAGGGTTAGGATTACTAAATAGGAAACAATCCCGCCCAGTTACTCTCCATAGGCTCCCCAAAATGCCCCCAACCGCCAACCTCTATTTCTAGCGTGACAAGAAAACCACCCTTGAGAAATAACTCTATCGCAAGCTTGCCGCCTATAGAGGCTGGCAAGGGCGGGTCCAAGAAATCTGATAGCGATAATGGCGGCACGGCCCTGATCACGCGTCCGCTACAACAAACCCGTCGACCCAATATGTATCGCGTATTGTTGCTTAATGACGATTACACAACCCAAGAATTTGTGATCATTGTCTTACGGAAATACTTTAATAAATCAGCCGAGGAAGCTCTCCAGATTATGCTACATGTTCATAATCATGGTGTTGGAGAATGTGGCATTTATACATATGAAATCGCGGAAACCAAAGTCACTCAAGTAATGGATTTTGCGCGCAAGCATCAACATCCGCTTCAATGTGTAATGGAAAAGAAATAAGGGGCTAAAATATGCCAGCTTTCTCGCGGAATCTGAAACAATCTCTTGACCGCGCACTGGCTTCAGCGCGCGAACGTCATCATGAATACGCTACATTAGAACATTTATTACTCAGTTTGACTGATGATACGGATGCGGCGGCAGTCTTGCGCGCCTGTTCAGTTGACTTAGAAGTTTTGAAGAAAAATCTTCTTGATTATATAGATCGCGAACTGGATAATCTCATTAATGAGGAAGCCGATGAGTGCAAACCTACTGCAGGATTTCAACGCGTCGTTCAGAGAGCGATTATAAGCGTTCAATCATCGGGCCGCGAGGATGTAACTGGCGCAAATATTTTAGTGGCTTTATTTGCTGAACGCGAAAGTCATGCTGTGTATTTTCTACAAGAACAAGACATGACGCGTTATGACGCCGTCAATTACATCAGTCATGGCATAGCTAAACGTCCCGGCCTATCTGATGCTTCTAAAACGCCGCGCGGGGTAGATGAGGATCAAGATCGCAGCGAACATAGAGACGGAAGAGAAGGAGAAAACAGAAAAAAGGAATCCGCTCTTGACGCCTATTGCATAAACCTGAACAAAAAAGCCGCAGCAGGACGCGTAGATCCGCTCATCGGACGTGAAGCCGAAGTATTGAGAACGATTCAGGTTCTCTGTCGTCGACATAAAAACAATCCGCTTTTGGTTGGCGACCCCGGAGTAGGCAAAACGGCTATTGCGGAGGGTCTTGCCCGTAAAATCATCAATAATGAAGTTCCAGAGATCCTCTCTCAGGCGACGATTTTTGCTCTAGATATGGGCGCATTACTCGCAGGAACGCGTTACAGAGGCGATTTTGAAGAGAGGCTCAAACAAGTTGTTAAAGAAATTGAAAACCACAAGGACGCGGTTTTATTCATTGATGAAATACATACGGTAATTGGCGCAGGCGCGACTTCTGGCGGGGCTATGGACGCCTCTAATCTTCTTAAGCCAGCACTTTCTCAGGGCTCATTGCGGTGCATTGGCTCTACAACCTATAAAGAATACAGACAATATTTCGAAAAAGATCGCGCGCTCGTGCGCCGTTTTCAAAAGATCGATATCAATGAACCTTCTATCAGCGACGCGATCGAGATCATTAAAGGACTTAAACCATATTTCGAAGAATTTCATAAAATCAGATATACAGCTGACGCCTTAAAATCAGCCGTAGAGCTATCTGCGCGATTCATTCATGACCGTAAATTACCAGACAAAGCAATCGACGTCATAGATGAAACTGGCGCAGCGCAAATGTTGTTGCCAGAAAACAAACGAAAAAAAACGATTGGTCAAAAAGAAATAGAAGCGACTATTGCCACGATGGCGCGCATACCCTCCAAAACAGTATCAAAGGATGATACTGAAGTGTTAGCGCATTTAGATGAAACGCTAAAACGCGTAGTATACGGACAAGACGAAGCGCTTCTGGCTTTAACTTCGGCGATAAAACTTGCCAGAGCTGGTCTAAGAGATCCCGAAAAGCCAATTGGCTGCTATCTTTTTTCTGGTCCGACGGGCGTTGGCAAGACAGAGGCCGCCAGACAGCTGTCAATATCCCTTGGCATTGAGCTTATTCGTTTTGATATGTCAGAATATATGGAGCGACATACCGTCAGCCGCTTACTCGGAGCCCCTCCAGGATATGTGGGTTTTGATCAAGGGGGGCTTCTTACTGATGCAATAGACCAACATCCGCATTGCGTACTCCTGCTTGATGAGATCGAAAAAGCGCATCAAGATCTCTATAATATTCTTTTACAAGTTATGGATCATGGAAAATTAACAGACCATAATGGAAAAACGATCGACTTTCGTAATGTCATTCTAATCATGACAACGAATGCCGGGGCCGCCGATTTAGCCCGCAACCCGATTGGTTTCACGCGCAGCCGTAGAGACAATGACGACAATGAAGCAATAAATCGTTTGTTCACGCCGGAGTTCAGAAATCGTTTGGACGCGATTGTTCCTTTTAGTCATTTACCTGCTAACGTCATACAACGCGTTGTAGATAAATTCATTATGCAATTAGAGGCTCAGTTAGCAGATCGAAATATCACTATTGAACTATCGGATGATGCGCGAAATTGGCTTGTTGAACATGGTTATGATGAAGCTATGGGAGCAAGACCAATGTCGCGAATTATTCATCAACATATAAAAACCCCTCTCGCCGATGAAGTCTTATTTGGCAGATTAAAGAACGGCGGAGCTGTTCGCGTGGTCGTTTTGTCAAAAGATAGCGGCGCTAAATCCTTAGGATTCATATATCCAGAAGGCCCTGTCCTACCAAGGCTTGAACGCGATATAGTTGAAGCCGGAAAAAAGAGAACGAATAGCTCTAAAGCCAAGTCTCAATCTGACAGAGAGGCTGCGACCCCTGAAACCTAGCAAATTCGCCGCATAGTTAACGTAATTTGAAGGTTTTAACGCGTCGATCTGGGTGGAGCGTTTTTGTGGACTGCTATTGGCTTTTTAGCAAATGCATGGGCGAGGTAGCGACCCGTGTGGCTTCTTTTGACTTTGATAATTTCGCTTGGCGGACCTACCGCAACGATCTCGCCTCCGCCATCGCCGCCTTCTGGACCAAGGTCAATAATCCAATCTGCTGTTTTGATGACTTCTAGATTATGTTCAATTACGACGACTGTGTTGCCTTGCTCAACGAGTTCATGAAGCACTTCCAGTAATTTTGCCACGTCATGAAAATGCAACCCAGTTGTTGGTTCATCAAGAATGTAGAGCGTACGTCCAGTAGAGCGCTTGGAAAGTTCTTTGGAAAGTTTGATGCGCTGAGCTTCGCCGCCAGACAAGGTTGTCGCCTGTTGGCCAACATGGATGTAATCCAAACCTACGCGTTTAAGCGTTTCCATTTTTTCTCTTATGGCTGGAACAGCCTTAAACAAATGAGAAGCTTCTTCAACAGTCATGTCCAAAACATCGGCTATGGATTTATCTCTATATTTAACCTCTAATGTCTCACGACCGTAGCGTTTCCCCTTACAAACATCGCAAGTTACATAAACGTCAGGGAGAAAATGCATTTCGATTTTAATTACGCCATCTCCTTGACACGCTTCACACCGTCCGCCCTTAACATTAAAGGAAAATCTTCCTGGCGCATAACCGCGCGCTTTTGCTTCTGGTAGACCTGCAAACCACTCGCGGATAGGCGTGAAGGCGCCAGTATAAGTTGCTGGATTAGAGCGCGGCGTTCGTCCAATTGGAGATTGGTCAATATCTATAATCTTATCAATTTGTTCGAGACCTAAGAGATTATCAAATGGCGCAGCTTGTTCATGAGCATTATTCAGACGTCTGGCGATTGATTTGTATAAAGTCTCGATGACTAAGGTAGATTTCCCTCCGCCAGATACTCCTGTTACGACGGTAAATAATCCCAGCGGAATCTCCGCAGTAACATTTTTTAAATTATTGCCCTTAGCGCCAATCACTTTCAGCCATCGTCCTGCAACTGGCTTTCGAGCCTTATGACGAAGCACAACCTGTTTGGCGCCGGATAGATATTGGCCAGTAATTGATTTAGGATTATCTATGATTTCCTTGGGCGAGCCTTGAGCGACGATTTCTCCACCATGTATTCCTGCGCCAGGGCCCACATCAACAACATAATCAGCAGAAAGAATAGCGTCTTCATCATGCTCAACGACAATAACGCTATTACCTAAATCACGAAGTCGTCTGAGCGTATCTAACAAACGATCATTATCTCTTTGATGCAACCCAATTGAAGGTTCATCAAGCACATACAAGACCCCGGTTAATCCAGAACCTATTTGTGAAGCGAGCCTAATCCTTTGACTTTCTCCACCAGATAAAGTTCCGGAATTTCTTGATAGGGTAAGATAATCAAGCCCCACATCGACTAGAAACGTTAAACGTTCCCTAATTTCTTTTAAAATTCGATAAGCGATCTCATTCCGTTTTTCACTAAGTTGTTTTGGTAGCTCCTCAAACCATGCCAGCGCATCTCGAACAGAAAGCTCCGAAATTTCTCCAATATGCTTGTCTGCTATTTTTACAGCCAGAGCCTCTGGTTTTAATCTAAATCCTTCGCAAGACAGGCATGATGTCGCGGACATGAAACGTCCAATATCATCTCGAGCCCATTCGCTATCCGTCTCTAGATAACGGCGCTCAAGATTAATAACCACCCCCTCAAATGGCTTTTTGACTGAATACGCACGAAATCCATCATCGTAATTGAATTTAATCTCCTCGTCGCCTGAACCAAAAAGGATAACATTTCTAATTTTTACTGGTAAATCCTCAAAGGAATTTTCCAATCTAAATTTATAGTGTTTGCCTAAGGATTCCAGGGTTTGCACATAATAGGGCGAGGAGGATTTCGCCCATGGGGCAATTGCTCCTTTGCGTAAACTTAATTTTGGATTTGGCACAACGAGATCAGGGTCAATTTTTTGCTCATGCCCTATGCCGCCACAGGTTGGACATGCGCCAAATGGATTATTAAATGAGAAAAGTCTTGGTTCAATTTCAGTTATTGTAAAACCAGATACTGGGCAGGCGAATTTTGATGAAAAAAGGATATGAGACGTCGCATAATGGCTTAAAGCGTTTGGACTGACAGTAGCAGGAGCTGACGTTTTACTCACTTGCTTAGTTGCATCAGCAAATTCAATGACAGCTAATCCATTGGATAATTCAAGGGCGGTTTCAAAACTATCTGCAAGTCTTGCCTCAAGCTCCTTACTCACGACAACTCGATCAACAACAACATCAATATCATGCTTAAACTTTTTATCTAATGTTGGCGTATCGTTGATATCGTAATATTTGCCGTCTATTTTTAATCGCTGAAAACCCCTTCGTGTGTAATCTGCAATCTCTTTTTTATACTCTCCCTTGCGGCCACGCACGACTGGAGCCAACAAATAAAGCCGAGCGCCGTCAGGCAAAGACATAACTCGATCAACCATTTGTGAAACTGTTTGGCTTTCGATCGGCAAGCCGGTTGCCGGTGAATATGGGATACCAACACGCGCCCATAGAAGCCGCATATAATCATGAATCTCAGTAACAGTCCCGACAGTCGAACGGGGATTTTTTGATGTTGTTTTTTGTTCAATAGATATCGCAGGCGATAGACCGTCTATTTGATCTACATCTGGCTTTTGCATCATCTCAAGAAATTGACGAGCGTAGGCTGACAATGACTCAACATAACGACGCTGTCCCTCAGCATAAATCGTATCGAAAGCGAGTGAAGATTTTCCCGATCCTGACAAGCCAGTAAAAACAACAAATTTATCTCTAGGGATAGTTAAATCTACATTTTTGAGGTTATGTTCGCGCGCACCGCGAATGGCGATTACGCGGTCATCTGGAAAGAGTTGATTAACGGTTTTATCTGCTTTTTTGTTTTTATTGGCCATTTGCGTACGCCGGCTTGGATGTTGAGGGATTCATGGACCTTAATACCTGCCATGCCGCCGGTCTCAAATCCACCCTTTGGACTGTTGCCTGCAAGCGTAGAGAGTTCTATCAGCAAAAGGATGAATGCACCGCCCCCCTCAGAAGTCGCGCCCCGACCCCATCGTCTTTATCTTCAAGTCCTGATTGCTATCCTGCTTGGAGCGGTTTTTGGCGTCCTCGCCCCAGAATTTGCCTCAACTGACTGGGTAAAGGCGCTTGGCGACGGTTTTATTAAATTAATTAAAATGGTCATTGCGCCAATCATATTTTGTACAGTGGTGTCTGGCATTGCCCAGATAGAGGACGCCAGAAAAGTAGGAAGAGTTGGACTGAAAGCGCTGATTTATTTTGAAGTCGTTTCGACGCTTGCGCTGATCTTAGGACTTCTCGTCGGCAACATCACAAAAATTGGTCAGGGTCTATCTGCTCAAGCGGACCCTGCAAGCGTATCAAAATATGTAGATTTAGCGCATAAACGCAGTAATGTTGACTTCCTTCTCGACATTATTCCCGATAGCGCCGTTGGCGCTTTTGCCAAAGGCGAGGTATTACAAGTCTTATTATTCTCTGTTCTTTTTGGCTTTTCTTTACTCACGCTTGGCGATCGCGCGATAAAACTTCGGGTCTTTATTGATGATCTAGGTAAGGCCGTCTTTGGCGTCATCGCCATCGTTATGAAAGCCGCGCCAATTGGAGCCTTTGGCGCAATGGCCTATGCAATCGGGAAATATGGCTCGCTTGCTTTAATCTCCTTAGTTGGGTTAGTCGGCGCTTTCTATCTTACAGCGGCCTTATTTATCACTTGTGTGCTTGGCTATATCTCCTGGCGCCAAGGTTTTAATATTTTTCATTTACTGGGCTATCTCAAAGATGAATTACTCATTGTTTTAGGAACCTCCTCTTCTGAAAGCGCACTACCCGCACTTATCCAAAAACTAGAGCGGCTCGGATGCTCAAAGTCAGTTGTCGGTCTCGTCGTCCCCACAGGTTATTCTTTTAACTTGGACGGCACTAATATTTACATGACACTAGCTACGCTCTTTATTGCTCATGCGATGGGAATCGACCTAAGCCTCGCTGATCAGGGGATTATTCTCATTGTCGCAATGCTGACCTCCAAAGGGTCAAGCGGCGTCTCAGGCGCGGGCTTCATCACGCTTGCAGCAACCCTTGCCTCTGTTGATGCGCGATTAGTGCCCGGCATGTCCTTATTATTAGGCGTTGATAAATTCATGTCTGAATGTCGAGCCCTAACAAATTTTATTGGCAATAGCGTCGCGACCATTGTTATTTCAGCTTGGGAAGGAGAGCTCGATCGGGATCAACTCAAATCAGAGTTGCGCCGTCCGATCCCTTAATCTCTCCAGCTCGCGTAGAAAAAGCCCCATTCAGACTAAGGCTCTCGAGTTAATGCCATGCTTGCGTAACGCCATTGGGATATGCTAGAACATATCATGAACAATAATACGCATGTTTTGCTGATCAGCTGTGGACAATGCGTCATGGCGCAAGTGGACGCCAAACCTTTAGATTAAACTATGGCCCATCTGTTGAGTGGAGCAAAATCTATGGCCGGCAGCGTTAACAAAGTTATTTTAATTGGCAATCTTGGGCGAGATCCGGAGGCGCGCACGATGCCCTCAGGCGATCGCGTTGTCTCTTTTTCTGTCGCGACAACGGAGTCTTGGCGGGATAAAAATACGGGTGAGAGAAAAGACCGCACAGAATGGCATAACGTATCGATTTTTAACGATAATCTTGGTAAAATTGCTGAGCAATATTGCCGTAAGGGGTCAAAAGTTTACCTCGAGGGCCAGCTACAGACACGAGAATACACTGATAAAGAAGGCAATCAACGCAAGGCGACGGAGGTTGTGCTGCAACGCTTTCGGGGAGAATTGACGCTTCTTGATAGTAAATCTGGCGGGCGGGGAGAGAGCGACTACGAGGCAGTAGGATCAAACGAGGCGTCTGCAGCCTTTGGGCGCGTATCGCCAATGGAACGCACGCCCATCGATCGCCGCGCGCAGTCCAGCGGCAAACTTTCCGAGCAGCTGGACGACGATATTCCCTTCTAGCCCTCTAAAGGCTCGCTATTGCAATGATTTGCTCTTTGCGATAGCACCGCCTTATAGAGGGTTGATAAAGATTTTACGCCCTAAAATCATAAACGTAGTATTGTACAATGAGCCAAAAGCCGATCAACTATCTCCATTTGTCGACGATCGTCGCGGTCGCTATTCTTGTCGGCACTGAACTTGTTGGCGCTTCTTGGGCTGCTGGCTGGGCGCTTGGCGGGCTTTTCCAGTTAGATCCAATGATCAGCCGGGTGATTGAAATAGCTTTCAGCATACTCGGCTTCATCGGACTCTATTTCTTTATGCGCACAGCTCTCCGGAACGAACCAATTCGCGGTTAGCCGCAAAGCGCTGCATGCGCTCTGGATCAGCTGGTGTCTTTTGCATTTTAGACGCTCAAATCAATCTAAAGCATGGCTAATCTGCAGCTTTGATTGGCGGTTAACCGAAGGGTGCCTTGATGGTTGAGAAACAGGACAGACGCTCCTTTCTCAAAGTGGCCGCTGCGACTAGCGCATTGGCAACGCTTCACTCGACTGAGAGCCTAGCGAGCACCAAAATAGCTAATGTGAAACTAGGAGATCCTGCGCCATTTTCATTTGATCTCCTAAAACAACAAGCGCAGAAACTCATAAAAGAGCCCTATCGAAAACCAAATGTTCCTGCACCGCAGATTACGTCGCAAATTGATTATGAAGAATGGGGACGAATAACATATAACACCGATCATGCGCTCTATGCTGATACGAACGATTTATTTCCAATTGAATTTTTCCATCTTGGCATGTTTTTTAAAAAGGCCATTCGAATAAATGTTTTGCAAGACGGGCAAGCACGCGAAGTCATTTATGATCCATCTTATTTTAATATGCCTGAGAATTCTGTAGCCCGTGGACTTCCTAGTGGCGCTGGATTTGCGGGATTTCGACTGCAAGAGTCAAAACAAGGCAAATTAGATTGGAAAAAAAATGATTGGGTTGCTTTTCTTGGCGCCTCCTATTTCCGAGCCATCGGAGAATTGGCGCAATATGGCTTATCTGCTCGTGGCGTAGCGCTGGATACCTGGCAGTCAGGAACGAATGAAGAATTTCCTGACTTTACCGAAATTTATATAGGACCAGAAACAACAGAAGGCGTCATTTTACACGCCTTGCTTGAAGGCCCGTCTATCACAGGCGCCTATCGGTTTCTCATGACACGCGGCAAGGGCGTGGTCATGGATATTGATTGCGCGCTCTTTTTGCGCGCAGGGTTCACGCGTTTTGGTTTGGCGCCGCTGACTTCAATGTATTGGTTTTCAGAAACAGTAAAACCTACAGCAGTCGATTGGCGTCCCGAAGTTCATGACTCCGATGGCTTGAGTATTTGGACCGGAAACGGCGAACGTCTCTGGCGTCCGCTCAATAATCCCACTCGTGTCATGGCCTCTGCCTTTGGCGACAATAACCCCAAGGGTTTTGGCCTCATGCAGCGTGATCGTAATTTCGATCATTATCTCGATGGCGTATTCTACGATCGGCGTCCAAGTGTTTGGATCGAACCCAAAGGAGATTGGGGCAAAGGCGCCATACAGCTTATTGAAATCCCAACAGATGACGAAATTCACGATAATATTGTCGCCATGTGGGTCCCAGAAAAGCCAGCGTTAGCAGGCGCCAGCTTTGAGCTGTCCTACCGTCTTCATTGGCTCGCAGATGAGCCCTATCCCACGCCTCTTGCGCGTTGCGTCGCCACGCGTCTGGGCAATGGGGGGCAGCCAGGAAAGCCGCGTCCGAAAGGCGTACGTAAATTTATGGTTGAGTTTCAAGGCGAGCCATTGGCCAAACTAGCCTTTGGACAAAAGCCTGAAGCGGTGCTCTGGGCCTCGCGGGGCGTTTTTTCCTATATCTTTACTGAAGCGGTCTTTGATGGCGTGGCGGGCCATTGGCGTGCGCAATTTGACCTAACAGTTGAGGGACAGGAACCCGTTGAAATGCGACTCTATCTTAAGCATCAAGATGTAATTTTAACTGAAAACTGGCTCTATCAATACCATCCTTTCTGATCATGCTAGCGTTGACAGCCTGTTCAGACGCAAGCATGAACAGACCGAGAAGAACCGATAAAGATAGGCCTCAAGGTCAGAATATGACAAAAAAAATTCAAAAGTGCCGGATTAGCGGGTCAACAAATCTAATCTCCGTATTGTCGCTTGGCGATCAAGCTCTAACGGGCGTTTTCCCACGTAGCCGTGAGACAAAGGTAACTGTTGGTCCTCTCGAATTGGTTTGGTGCCCTGACTCTGGCCTACTCCAACTCGCCCATAGCTACGAAGCTAATGAAATGTATGGCGAGAACTATGGTTATCGATCAGGTCTAAATCAGTCGATGGTGCGACATCTCTCGCAAAAAATCGCTAAGCTTGAAAAAAAAGCGCAACTTTCGCCAAATGATGTCGTCCTTGATATTGGCTCCAATGATGCGACCTCTCTAAAAGCCTACGCTACGTCAGGGTTAACGCGGATTGGGATTGATCCAACAGGCGAAAAATTTCGCGCCTATTATCCTGACGATATCAAACTTGTGCCTGATTTTTTCTCTGCGGCTAATTTTGATAAATTTGGCGTCAAACGCGCAAAAATAATTACCTCAATTGCGATGTTTTATGACCTAGAGGATCCTGTATGGTTTGCAAGAGAGATTGCAAAATCGCTTGCTCCTGATGGAGTCTGGCATTTTGAACAAAGCTATATGCCTTCAATGCTGCGATTAACGTCTTATGATACGATTTGCCATGAGCATATTGAGTATTATTCACTCAACGTTATTCGTAAAATTCTAGATGCTGCGGATTTACAAGTGATTGACGTTCAGATGAACGCAGTAAATGGCGGAAGTTTCGCCATAACCGCCGGTCATCGAAATACCAAACACGCGCGCAATGACGCTATTATTAATTGGTTGCTAGAACAAGAAGAACGCATGGGGCTTAACACCCCCCGTCCCTATCGGGAATTTGAAGATCGCGTTTTTCGCCATCGAGAAGACCTCCGCCGCCTTTTGCGCGCGCTTAAGGATGACGGAAAACGCGTCCTTGGTTATGGCGCCTCAACAAAAGGGAATGTTGTTTTACAATTTTGCGGCATTGGCCCAGACCTTCTCGAGGCTGTTGCAGAAGTTAATCCGGATAAATTTGGTTGCTTTACGCCTGGCAGTCACATTCCGATCATTTCAGAATCTGATGCGCGCGCAATGGCGCCAGATTATTTTCTTGTCTTACCTTGGCACTTCAAGGACGGAATATTGGCGCGCGAACAAGAATATCTTGCTGGCGGCGGAAAAATGATTTTTCCTTTCCCAGAAATTGAAATTGTTTAGACTCTACTCAGAATTCCAGGAAAACGCCTTAGTATACAATTATACGTAATTATTGTCGCCTAAATCATAAAATCCGTCGTAATCTCCAAGAATCATCATGAAAAAGGCAAACGCCTCTTCCCTAGAGTGAGCATGGATTTTTGACTGATCTCTTATCTCCCTTCACGCTCAACCGACGCAAACTCATTGGCGCAGGCGCAGTTGGTTTAGCGAATGCGCTAGTGCCGAGCGCTCAATCAAAAGAAACATCTGCGCTTATTGAAGAAGGCGTAGAGAGTCATGGACTCTCAACCTTTGGCGATCTCGAGCAACCTGCAGACTTTAAATATTTTAATTATGTCAATCCAAAAGCGCCTAAGGGCGGCATATTGGCATTATCTCCCTCAAGCCCCACTTTTGATACATTCAACGCCTATGTCTTGCGCGGCAATCCCGCAACAGGAATGTCACTTGTTTTTGATACATTAATGAATCAAAGCCTTGATGAACGCGATGCTTATTATGGCCTAGTCGCTCGTTCAGTAAAGATTTCCCTTGATAAACTCACCTATACCTTCAAGTTGCGCAAAGAAGCCCGCTTTCACGATGGCTCGCGTCTAACTGCCGAAGATGTGGCATTTTCGTTAAATATTCTCAAAAATAAAGGGCATCCAGTTATCAGTCAAAGCTTGCGGGATTTAGTTAAAGCAGAAGCGCAAGCAGAAGATATTTTGATTGTTCGACTTGCAGCAGGACGCTCTCGGGATTTGCCGCTTACCATTGCCAATCAGCCAATATTTTCACGGGCCTACTACGAAAAGCGAGATTTTGAGGCTACTACCCTTGATCCCCCCTTAGGTTCCGGTCCGTATAAAGTCGGAGAATATGAGCAAGGACGTTTCATAGCCTATCACCGCAATAAAGATTACTGGGCGAAAGATTTACCTATATCTATTGGTCAAGGCAATTTTGATATCATTCGCTTCGAATATTTTGCTGACAGCCAAGTAGCTTTTGAAGCGTTTAAAGCTGGCGCCTTTACAGAGCGGGAAGAAAATATAGCTCGCGTTTGGGCGACTGGTTATGATTTTCCCGCAGCTCATGATGGGCGCGTTAAGCGCGCAACTGCGCCAAATAACAACATACCTAATATCCAGGGCTGGGTATTTAATACGCGTCGTAAAATCTTTAATGACCCTCGCATACGAGAGGCTATTGGCTACGCATTCGATTTTGAGTGGACAAGCCGCAATTTGATGTATGATGCCTATAAAAGAATTTCATCTTATTTTGAAAATTCAGAACTTGCCGCCTCGGCTTATCCCAGCGCAGCTGAAGTAAAGCTTCTTGAGCCCTTCAGTAAACAGCTTCCAAAAGAAGTATTTGAAGAGCCCTTTGTCTCCCCTATTTCAGACGGGTCTGGCCAAGACCGCAGCTTACTGAAAAAGGCCAACGAGCTATTTATCGCTGCGGGTTGTCAGCGAAAAGACGGTCGTCTCTATCTGCCTGACGGCGCGCCGCTTGAATTTGAATTTCTTGATAACTCAAATGTATTTGAAAGACATACGCAACCATTCATAAAAAATCTCAAACTGCTTGGCGTTACTGCTAGATTGCGGATAGTAGACGCCGCCCAGTATAAAAAAAGATTAGAAGATTTTGATTTTGATGTTGTCCATGATGTATTAATGATGGCCTGGAACCCTGGAGAAGAACTTCGAGCTTATTTCAGTTCAGCAACCGCTAATGTTAATGGTTCACGTAATTTACCAGGCATTTCTCATCCAGCAATTGATTCACTTGTTGATCATGCGTTAACGGCAACTACGCGTGAAGAACTCGTCACATGCTGTCGCGCACTTGACAGAGTGCTTAGATCACAACGCTATTGGGTTCCACATTGGTATAACCCTGTTCATCGCTATGCTTATTGGGATCTCTTCGATAAGCCTGAAAATGCGCCGCGTTTCGATACCGGGGTATTATGGACATGGTCGTGGAATGAAGAGAAAGCTCGAAAAATAAATTTTAAGGGGCGTTAATAATGGGCGCTTATATCGCTCGACGTGTTCTACTCATGATCCCAACAATTTTGGGAATTATGCTTATTTCATTTGCAATTGTGCAATTTGCGCCTGGCGGACCCGTTGAACGCATCATTGCGCAATTGCAGGGATTTGATGTTGGAGCCGCCGGACGTTTCTCAGGCGGCGGCGATGTCGGGCAAGGCGCAGCGAGCCAGACAGGGCCAATGATGGCGGAAACCGCCTCGAAATATCGGGGCGCTCAAGGACTTGATCCTAAGTTTATTGCAGAGCTCGAACGCCAATTTGGCTTTGATAAGCCAGCTTGGGAGAGATTCCTGCTAATGGTTAAAAATTATGCTGTTTTTGACTTTGGACGCAGCTATTTCCGGGATGAAAGCGTTATCAAACTTATCGCTGATAAATTGCCCGTGTCTATGTCGCTGGGTTTTTGGATGACACTCATTTCATATTCTATTTCCATTCCTCTTGGAATTGCAAAGGCGGTTCGCGATGGCTCAAAATTTGATATGTGGACCTCAAATGTAATCATAATAGGCTATGCTATTCCGAGCTTTTTGTTTGCAATGTTATTAATCGTTCTTTTTGCAGGAGGCTCATTTTGGCAAATTTTTCCGTTAAGAGGCCTGACTTCAGATAACTTTGATCAACTTTCTTACTTGGGTAAAATAATAGATTATGGTTGGCACATTATACTTCCAGTCAGCGCCATGACCTTAGGCGCTTTTGCGACACAAACATTTTTGACAAAAAACTCATTCCTTGATGAAATTCGTAAACAATATGTTCAAACCGCGCGTATGAAAGGACTTACTGAAAATCGCGTTCTCTATGGTCATGTATTTCGTAATGCTATGTTAATAGTTATAGCGGGTTTTCCTGGAGCTTTTGTTCACGCCTTTTTTACTGGATCAGTTTTGATTGAGACGATATTTTCACTTGATGGGCTTGGTTATCTATCTTTCGAAAGCATCGTTAATAGAGATTATCCTGTTGTTTTCGCCAATCTGTATATTTTTGCGCTATTGGGACTGGTCGTAAACCTCATATCAGATCTGACATATACTTGGATTGACCCCCGCATCGATTTTGAAACGCGAGAGGTCTAGTGATGACGCCTACGACATCCTCAGAGCAGCTCGCTCCTCCCATTCTGCGTACCGGTTGGTTAAAACTGACGCCGTTGAATAAAAGACGTTTGGCAAACTTCAAGGCTAATAAACGCGGTTATTGGTCATTTTGGATTTTCATGACTCTCTTTGTCATGTCGATGCTATCAAACATTCTTGCCAATGATCGACCGATAATTGCTTTTTATAAAGGTGAAATTTTATTTCCAGTTTTTATAACGTATCCTGAAGAAAAATTTGGCGGTTTTCTAGCCAGAACCGATTATCGAGATCCCACCATCGAAAATGAAATTAAGGCGCATGGCTGGATGATTTGGCCGCCTGTTCGCTATTCCTATGATACGCATAACCTTGATCTACCAACACCAGCCCCCTCTCCACCTACATGGATGCTTAGCGACCGCCAATGTCAGGCAGCGGCCGCCAAACTAAATAAATCCAATCACCCCAATCTTGGATGTGCAGATATTGAATGGAATTGGCTTGGAACCGATGATCAGGGGCGAGATGTCGTTGCAAGATTACTTTATGGCTTTCGATTATCAGTATTATTTGGATTAATCTTAGCAACCGTATCCTCGATTATAGGCGTTGCTGCAGGCGCAGTTCAGGGTTATTTTGGCGGCGCTGTAGACTTGATTTTTCAAAGATTCATTGAAATCTGGTCCTCCCTACCGCAACTTTATTTATTAATTATAATTTCTTCTTTCCTGACGCCTGGCTTTTTCGTTTTACTTGGCATTCTTTTGCTCTTCTCATGGGTATCTCTTGTCCATGTCGTTCGCGCTGAATTTTTCAGAGCCCGTAATTTTGAATATGTGAATGCGGCACGCGCATTAGGTCTTAGCAATTATCGTATTATCATGCAGCATCTCCTGCCTAACGCCACTGTAGCTACACTGACATTTCTACCCTTTATTCTAAACTCCTCGATAACAACGCTCACTTCATTAGATTTTCTAGGATTTGGGCTTCCTCCTGGTTCTCCCTCTTTGGGGGAGCTTCTATTACAGGGCAAATCTAATCTACAGGCGCCATGGCTTGCACTGACTGGTTTTTGTATCATTGCCCTTATGCTTGCCTTGTTGATCTTTATTGGCGAGTCTGTTCGTGACGCCTTTGACCCTAGGAAAAGTTTCGAATGACAGAGAGTTATACTAAGCCTCTGCTGGATGTTCGGAATTTATCGGTATCATTCAGTCAAAATGGCCGCGAAACAATCGCCGTTAATAGCATTTCCTTTTCAATTGAAACGGGAAAAACATTAGCGCTGGTCGGTGAGTCTGGTTCTGGTAAATCTATTAGCGCTTTATCTTTAGTGCGCTTGCTGCCGCCTGGAGCGAAATATTCAGGCGAAGCTTTCTTTTCTCAAGAAAATTTACTGAATCTTGATGACGAATCCTTGCGTAAAATTCGAGGCGCTCGGATCACAATGGTTTTTCAAGAACCCATGACCTCTCTCAATCCACTGCACACGATTGAGAGACAAATTAGTGAAATACTTGAACTCCATGGCCTTAATCAAGATTCAGAAAGACGCGCGCGCGTAGTCGAATTATTAACAGAAGTCGGAATTCCCAACCCAAGCGAACGACTTGGCGCCTATCCACATCAATTATCAGGTGGACAGCGTCAAAGAGTGATGATCGCAATGGCTCTAGCAAATAAGCCTGACTTACTTATTGCTGATGAACCCACTACTGCACTAGACGTAACTGTTCAGGCGCAAATTCTAGCTTTGCTAGAGCGCCTCCAGAAAAACTATCACATGGCCATCCTATTCATAACTCATGACCTGGGGTTAGTCCGTCGTTTTGCAAGTCATGTATGCGTAATGAAAAAGGGAGAAATTGTCGAAAAAGGCGATGTAATCAGCGTATTTTCTAAACCCACGCATCCCTACACTAAAGCATTACTAAGCGCGGAGCCTAAGGGCTCACCGCTCAAAGAAAATGAAAACGCGCCTATTGTCATATCTACTGATAACCTGCGGGTTTGGTTTCCAATAAAACGTGGGTTTATGAGACGAACGGTAGATCATATCAAAGCGGTTGATGGGGTAACATTGAAAGTTCACGCTGGCTCAACAGTAGGCGTTGTTGGAGAGTCCGGATCAGGCAAAACGACCTTAGCGCTTGCATTACTGCGGTTAATACGCTCTGAAGGCCCGATTGTTTTTCTTGGGAAAAACATTGATGGCGCAAGCGTAGCGGATATGCGTCCGATTAGACGCGATATGCAAATTGTTTTTCAAGATCCCTATGGATCTCTGTCGCCACGCATGTCTGTTGCAGAAATTGTTGCAGAAGGCCTAACTGTTCAGCGCCCTGAACTCTCTCTCCATGACAGACGCGAAATTGTCGCAAAAGCCCTCAAAGAAACCGGCCTTGATGCTAGCACGATGGATCGTTATCCGCATGAATTCTCGGGCGGGCAACGACAACGCATTGCAATTGCTAGAGCCATTGTTCTTGAGCCAAAATTTATCGTTCTAGACGAGCCTACATCTGCGCTAGATATGTCGGTTCAAGCTCAAATCATAGATTTATTACGCGATTTGCAAAACCGTATGTCATTAGCATATCTTTTTATCAGTCATGATTTACGCGTGGTTAAAGCGCTAGCGGCACATCTGATTGTTATGCGCCATGGAAAAGTTGTCGAATCTGGAGCAGCTGAAGAAATATTTGCTCATCCAAAACAAGAGTATACGCGCGCTTTATTTGCTGCAGCATTTCATAACAAAGTAGAGCCACTTGATTGAAGATGAAAGTGTCGAGACTTTATTAGAGTCGACGATAGCTTGTGATGTCTCCGGCTCCCGCTTGTAAATTACGATCCTTCACTACCGAAAGCGGCTCACTTGACACTAACATATGTGACCCATTTGCATGCAACAAGGTTTCCTCATCGCGCATAATACCGACATGTCCTTTCCAGAAAATGAGATCTCCTCGTTGCAATGCTGAATTATTGTCAATGGGCTTGCCTAACTGTTTTTCCTGCATGTCGCTATCTCGAGGAGCCTTATAGCCACACATCAATAAAGCGACTTGAACCAAACCTGAACAGTCTATGCCCATCCATGATTTGCCGCCCCAAAGATATGGCGTATTCAGAAATTTTTCTGCGATTGCAACAAAATCTGGATAGTTTTTTTCTCTGGGCGCGAGATGAGCGCCGTAAATGAAACATGCATTTGTTGTCATCAAGAAATCGCCACGCTCTTCAACGATTTCAATTTCAGCCCCAAGAGGAAGAGCCTGCAAGGGCGGTAATTTTATACTTGGACCTGGATAAATAAAAGTTCGAGGCGTGCATACGCGATGCGTTGGATCACTTAATTTGCTCCAAAGCGTATTTGCTGCGATCCAGCCGACATATTGGTCATTATGCAATTGCACCCAAACCCAGCCTTCTTCCTCATCATATACCTGAACGCGTTCCCCAAAGAGAACCTGCGTATCAACCGAGGAATCCGGCCGAGGCTCGCGCCTTAGATCAACGATGCATTCCCGCACTTCCATAGGCGAACCATCTTTAAAAAAATCCGCCTCAACCTGGCCCTTCAAATAAGATGCGGCTAAATCACTCCGAGCGGGCGTTAAACGACGATCGAATTTTTGGTTCACCGAGATAACTTTCTTTCTTCAACACGCCGCTCTATTAAGTCATAAAGAGCGCGCGCAGCTTGAATCTCTCCACCTTCAGGTCTTCCTGGCTTTGCGATAGGGTTCCATGCATAAATATCGAAATGCGCCCATTTACTCGGATCATTAACAAATCTTCGTAAGAAAAGCGCTGCTGTGATTGAGCCGGAAAAACCTCCACTCGTCACGCTGACAAGATCAGATATTTTACCATCCAAAGCCTTGTCATAATTATTCCATAAGGGCATTCTCCACAAGGGATCATAACTTTTCATCGCATGCGAAAAGATTTCCTGAGCGAGTTCATCGCCATCTGTATAAAAGGGCGGTAATTCTGGTCCAAGCGCAACACGCGCTGCGCCTGTCAGGGTTGCAAAATTGAATAATAAATCATGTTGTTCTTCTGTGGCATACGCCAATGCATCCGCAAGAATTAATCGACCTTCCGCATCGGTATCCCCAATTTCTACACACTCAAGCCTTTGCGACTAGGATAAATGTCGCCAGGCCGAAAGGCGTTTGCAGAGATCGAATTTTCAACAATGGGAATGAGAACGCGCAATCTAACTGGAATATTGCTGTCCATTATCATCATAGCTAACGACAAGGTTGTCGCTGCGCCGCCCATATCTTTTTTCATCAGCTGCATCGCGCTAGCGGGCTTAATATCCAACCCCCCACTATCAAAACAAACGCCTTTTCCAACAAGCGTAATCTTCAGGCCGTCCATCGGACCATGCAAAAATTCAACTAGGCGAGGTGGTTGCGCCGCAGCTCGTCCAACAGCATGAATAAGAGGAAAGTTTTTATGAAGAAGCTCTTCTGCAACAAAACTCTTAATTTCCGCGCCATATTTTTTTGCCAGGGCAATTGTCGCTTGTTCTAATGCCTCAGGGCCCATATCATTGGCCGGAGCATTAACAAGATCTCTACCTAAATAAATCGCTTCGGCTATACGCCTAACTTTACGATGATCAATTTCTTTTGGCGCGCAAAGACGCGGCTTTTGTTTTTTTGAGGTTAAGTAGTCTGTAAATGAATAAGTCGAAAGCAAAAAAGCTAGAGTGGCTTGTGATTTATCTTTAACGCCATCGCCAAAACGATAAAGACCAGCTGGGAGGAGAGCGACTAATTTTCCGGCCAGGAAAGGATCTGATTTTTTTGTATCTTTTTGATCAGCGCCAAAAAAGACGCACGCAGGCTCGTTATCTATGGATGGCGCGAAGAATAAACTTCCTGGTTTGGCGTCAAAGCCAATCTTTTGTGCGTAGTTAGCTACTGTCGGCGTTAGTTTTTGACTAAACTCTAGCCATGTTTTTTCGTCGACGAAGTTTATGACTGTCGCATCTGGCGTCCAGTCCTCAAGGAATACGTTCATCAAATTTTACCCCACCCCGGCATACTCTGAAGCTAATCCATCAAATTTCAATATCTACTAAATCATGAAGAACCTAATAGAGTTTCATCATTGTTATGGGCTATTATTCCTGGGCGACAAGCAACCCTTATTCAGCAATAACTTACTCGCTAAGGCTTATCAGCGCCTGCAGGCGATGGATTTTATATCAACCGTATTGCGCGCGTTTAATTTTACTTGGTCGTAAGGCTTTCTTTCAAAAAAACTCGACTAAATCCTCTAGTTTGAAAAAGAGCGCGCTATTCGACCAAGAATTGCGCAGCTAAGTTTATCTTCGAAAGCTGGGATTGAATTGAGAGAGACGGCACAAGAAGCTCTAATGTCGACAGGATTAAGTTTTGATGCCTCGGCCTATAAAATGGGCGCCATTTAAATAATCGTCTATTTATTGATCATTTTCTGCCTAATTTTAATACATGCAGAGCATTGCATCGGCTCTGCTTTAATTTAAAGCAATCAGCCGAAATCAATCTGCTAACTTTTTAGACAGAGAAGGTAGAGAGCCTCCCGGTCGAGAGTTATCCGGGCGCATCCAGGGCGTATTTTTAATTTGGCCAATAAAAACACTGATGAGAACTGTTCAATGTATAAGCTGATCGCACCCTTTTTTATTCTCTGTTTGTTGGTCACTCCGGCTTTAGCTCAAGATCAGCCCACTTTTAACGGTGGCGACACCGCCTTCATGCTCGCATCTACAGCCCTTGTTTTGATGATGACGCTACCGGGGTTAGCTTTATTTTATAGCGGCATGGTGCGTAAAAAAAATATTTTGGCCACTATGGCGCAAAGCCTCATTGCTACGGCGATTGTTTCAATTTTATGGATCGCGGCGGCTTACAGTCTGACATTTTGCGGCGATGGCGCATTGATCGGAGATACGTCGCGCTTTTTGCTTCGCGACTTGCATCTCGACAGCGTAAGTCCTTTCGCCAAGACAATTCCAGAAATCCTCTTCATGGCCTATCAAATGACTTTTGCCGTCATCACCTGCGCATTGGTCGGTGGATCTGTTGCAGAACGTATGAAGTTTTCAGCTTTCATACTTTTCTGCATTGTCTGGCTGTTCCTAGTTTATGTCCCATCTGCTCATTGGGTGTGGGGCGGCGGCTTCTTACAAAAATTAGGCTTACTTGATTTCGCCGGCGGTACAGTCGTCCATATAAACGCTGGCGTCGCCGGTCTTGTGGCGGCGTTGATGCTGGGCAACAGAGTAGGATTTGGAAGAGAGAATTTAGCCCCCTTTGATCTCTCGCTTGCCGTCATTGGCACGGGACTACTCTGGGTTGGCTGGTTTGGTTTTAATGGCGGCTCCGCGCTCGGGGCAAATTCAAGAGCTGTCTTTGCGATTGTAGCGACGCATCTTGCTGCCTGTT
>Ga0214923_10002877_pt1 | contig 22225 bp, 31 predicted proteins | sample LL1510_MetaG_FD_177993 | JGI IMG/M metagenome (GOLD analysis project Ga0214923, IMG submission 177993) | Freshwater microbial communities from Lake Lanier, Atlanta, Georgia, United States - LL-1510 | ecosystem: Environmental > Aquatic > Freshwater > Lake | place: USA: Georgia | collected...
GCCATCAGTATCGGCAATGATGGCGTAACTGCTGGTGTTTTCGATGGTTTCAGCACCGTTGGGCACAATGGTGATGTTGCCAGTGTTGGTGACTTCACTCTTGATCACATAGGTGTTGCCGGCTCCGCCCACTGGCAAATTGATGGTCACCGCAGCGTTGGCTCTGACACCAATATAATAGTCTGATGCCAGGGCAGTGTAGGGACTGTCGGCCTGAGTGATCAACCGGGTGGCCACATTGGGGCTGGCTGATGCTGCTATGGTCAGACTGGGCGCAACACCGGTGATGGTGATGTTATCGCCAGCTGTCAGCGAGGTGATGACTCGATTGCCGTTGTCCAACACCTGCCCACCACTGATGTTGCCCAGAGCAACTATGTCATTGATGACATTTATGGTGTTGCCCACAAACACATCAAAAGTGGATGAAATATTGCCAAATGTCACATTGGCAGTGGTGGAAATATCTTGTGGTATATCAACAACACCAGTGGTGACACTGATGTTGGCTCCTACTTCCACTACGCCATACCGGGTTTTTGATGCTAAGGGTGAATTATATGCCATTTTTTATTTTCCTTTTAATTTAATTTCTAAAACAACTTTCTGTGTGTTGGTGCCGTCCTCAGTTTCAGCGGTGGCGCCAGTCGCAGTTTCGGTGTCTGTTTCGGTATCATCGTCACCGCCGATGATTTCTTCATAGTTTTTCATATTCAAAACATCACCGTCTTCACTGAGATCAATTAAATTTTCAGTAATTTCATGTAATACCACATCAGTGCCAGCATCTTCCTTGGCATATTCCAGCAATCTGATCATCAGGGGTACTGTTACCTTGATGGCATTGGATTCATCAGCCAGGACTGGATTGGAGTTACCATTCATGATACCAGCATGTTGTTGCCAGCCTGCGCACCAGTAGCGTGGTTTGACTCGGGCTGACCATTTGTTACAGTAATATGATCTCAGATCAAAATGCTGACAATTGCTGCAAAATTGGTCGGCAGGAGCATTGCCGTAGACTGCAGGCTGGTAACTGTCGGGCAGTGACTCTGGTATGGGTTGTCCGTTGGGGTAAACTCGGGGTCTGACGTACATGATGGTTTCCTTTATAATTGTATGATGGTGCATCTTGCGCTGGTGGTCACTGGTCTGACCGGAGCCACTTGGGCAGGGGTACTCAATATTCGCATGGCTGTGTCGGTGCTCTGCCAGGCCACTTGCATATTGTCTCCTGCATTAAGCGCCAGAGTAAAGTTCCAGCTGGCCACCAAAACCCCCAATCCCCCAGTAATAGAAATTTGAGAGTTGGTGTCTGGATAGTTGACACCGTTGCGCACCAACCAGATGTCTGCCAAATCGGTGCCGGCGTCGGTTTTGTCCATCTGCAATACGAATTGAAAATTATAGTTGGCAGTTTTACTCACAGTGACCTGTGTGCCAGCCACCAGAGTGATGCCCACGTTAATGGCTGCGTTGTTGAAGCTGACAATATTAACAGCACCGGCCACGGGGTTGGTCTGTGTGACCGTGCTGTAAAAATATGCCTGATTCAACAGCGCCACAGGTACCACACTGACTACTCCATCGCTGGAGGTCAGGTTATTGCCCGGACGCATTACACCGTATTTGACATTTGATGTGATGGGCGCGTTATAGGACATTTTAGGTCACGTTCCATTCATTTCCCTTAAACACCACGGTGATGCTGCCATAGTCCAGGTCGATGACATAATTGGCCTGACCGTCAATGGTGGTACCAGCAGGCACCACGTTGATGTTGTTGGTGGTGGCGTCACCGTCAATGTCCTTGATCACATAAACTTTACCAGTCACACTGACCGGCAAGTTCAGTGTCACGGGACCTGCCACATCCACACCCAGAAAGTATTGAGCACTGTTGGCAGTGAAGGGCGTAGTAGTAATTATTGTCACTGGCACGTTTGCAAGTGTGCCGGCAGGCCCTGGGGGCCCTGGTGGTCCAGGTGGTCCAGGTGGCCCAACACCACCACCACCAATGTTGATGATGTCATTGCCTAGCCCACCAAAATTACTGGTGGCAATCTGCGGGACTGCGGTGGGCACAACTGGGCGTCGGAATATTGCAGGACGTCTGCGAGCAGGCAGAAACAATGATAATGGTATCATGATTTACTCCAAGTGGCTCGAAGCCGATTGAATCGGTCCATGATGCCGTCGGTGGCTGCGGTGACCTCTGTGAATAAGTTGTTGTCCACAGTTGCAGCTGGCTCAGTGTTGGCTTCAGTACTGACGGATTCAACTACGATTGCAGGTTGAACTTGTGTTGTTGTGGTGTCAACTGAAGGGTCACTGACTAATAGTGTCTTGCTTAACTCAATGGCGCGGGCCAATATGTCAGTCTCTGAAGGATATAGTGGTGGTATGGGATAGGGCAGCAATGCACCTTTGGTGCGCCAGGCCTCATCAGCATCTCGCAACCACTGCAGATGATCTTCAGCACGTTGAGCGATAAACTCGCTGACCAATTGCTCTCGGGCCATCTTTAAAATTTCCACATTTTTTGATAAAGTCTCTGAAGTCATGATATTATCCAATACGATCTAAAAAAATCATGGTCAATGACACAGTCAATGACATCACAGCAGTGGCCACACTGATGGCCTTGATGGTTTGTTCGCGGCCCTGTGACCTCATTCGGTTAAGTTCGTCAATCTCTGCCTCGGCCTGAGCCAATCTGCGCTCAATGGCTCGATAACGATGACCACATATTTCCACATGTGCTTCCAAATTGTCTTTTTCAATGTCATCTGACTTTTTCGTAGTGTGGTGAACTATCATTTAAATTATCCTATGACGAACGACAGGGGATACTGCGCAATAATGCCTCGGCTGATCAGATCAGCAATGCTGGTGTAGCCCCGATTGGTGTGATTGGGTATGCCGCTGACTGCCACTTTGAGGATGTTGTCCAGCGCGATGCTGTCGGCAGCAAAATCTTTATCGTATCTGGCCCGGAAGTCTTCCAGCCAGAATTTAGTCAGAGTGACCATCATTTCCGACATTAGGTCTCGAGGCCACTGACTGGGATTGAGTTCGTTAAGGTACTGGGCCAGCTCGTCGGCCTCTCGCGCCCAGATGGTTTCAAACACCGCAACATCACGACGATTCTTTATGGCTTCCACCACCTTGGTGCCGTTGACAACTATGGCTGTCAACAAGTTGCCCACCTTGGTACCAGCAGCTATACCATAGTAAGGCACAAAAAAATTACCAATTTCTGCTGCGGATTTTTTTAGATTTTTCTCCACACTGGGAGTACTGTCCAGATTACCAAAGTCACTGACACTGAAGTTGATCATACCCAGACTGTATCTGGTCCAGAGTGTTCGGCTATCCATTCTGAATACCAGTGTGCGTTCGTTGATCACCAGAGCAGGCAGTTCGCCTGTGACGGGAGTCACCACCGATGCTGCTTTGATTGCACGAGATAGACCCGCAACATCATCGAAATGTTCTTCAACAATATCGTGTGTGATTTTTTTGTACATGTGTTATTCTCTTAGTAAATTGCAGTGGGTGAAAAAATCTGGTTGATGCCAGCAGCCGCACCAGTGTTGATGACACTCTGATTGGCCAGCTGACTTTGAAAAGCATTAACGCCATAGTTTGCGTAGTATGATTGATAGGGTGGATACAAGGGTTGCATATATGGACTTCTGTAGTACGGATAGTAATAACCAAACATTTTGTTAATCTCCTATTAAAATAGCGGGCTCCTAGAGCCCGCTATCACTACTTTTAGTACGGATAACCGTAGAAGCCGCCCCAGTATGGATATGCAAAACCTCCATAGTAGGGATATCCTATGCCTGCTGCCAGGTATGGTCTCATACCAAACCCACCGCAGCCGCCATATGGATAACAACCGCCAAAGCCACCGTAACCCCATGGTCTAAACATAATGCTTTTCCTCCTTTGGGTTAAGTCCCAATACGTGTTGGATTATTGTTCTGTGTGGTGTTGGCAATGTTGCCAGTATTAACCACACGTTGACCGCTAATCTGACTACCAAATGCATTGATTAAACTATTGGTGTTGGCACTTTGCACTGCACTGTTCAGCCCACCGTAAGCCAGACCCAGACCACCATAGGCAACACCCACGCCAGTCAGGGCAGTGTTGGTGTTGATCAATGCTGTGTTCAGGTTCTGTGTGTTCAGGAAGTTAACCAAACCACGAGTGGCTTCGCCTTGTTCCATGACCAAACGCTGGGTTGACATGGCCGAGGCGCCCACTGCAGCACTGCTGCGCGATTCGGCCAACATGGTCTCCAGAGTGCCTTTGCTGACAGCCTGCTTGAGATCAGCAAATGCTGATGTATTATGCAAAGCCACCTGCATGCCACGATTGTTGATGTCGTTGGTCTGTGCAACACTTAGTTTATATCCTTCAAACACACCATCAGAAACCTTGGTCTTGGTAGCCTCAATTTCTCTTGATAGTGCGTAGAAGGGATCCATTGTAAATTCTCCAGCCATTTTATATCTCCTTAAAGGATGTTAGTTGGGTTCGCTGTCTGAGTTGTACCAGTCATTGTCCCAGTATTGATAACACCTTGGCTTGCTAGTTGGCTTTGAAAAGCATTGATCGCACTGTTGGTGTTAGCACTCTGATAGGCAGTGTTCAAACCACCATAAGCCAGACCCAAACCACCGTAAGCCAGACCACCACCAACCAATGCTGTGTTGGTATTGATCAGTGCTGTGTTTAGGTTCTGTGTGTTCAGTGCGTTGACCAAACCACGTGTGCGCTCGGCTTCTTCCATGATCAGACGTTGTGTTGCCATGGCAGTTGCGCCAATCTGTGCGTCTGTGCGACTTGCTGCCAACATGGTTTGCAGTGTACCGTCTGCTACGGCTTGCTTGAGATCAGCCAATGCTGTGGCATCATGCAGAGCAACCTGCATGGCACGATTGTTGATGTCGTTGGTTTGAGCTACTTGTAGTTTGTAGTTCTCAAAAATACTGTCTGAAACTTTGGTCTTGGTTGCTTCTATTTCTCTTGATAGAGCATAGAAAGGATCCATTACATAACTTGTTCCGTCGGCCATTTTAAATATCTCCTAATTAAGATTATGAGCATTTTTTCATGCTCATAGATACTTAGAAGATATATGGCGTCGATTTGCTCGACTTGAGTCTGACCTGTACTTTAATTGATAGTACTGTTATTGTTTCGCTGATTAAACAGCACCAACTGAGTACGATTCTTGACACCGTATTTTTTAAATATGGCACTCATGTGTAATTTTACAGTGCTTTCTGATATCTTGAGCATTCTGGCAATGACCTTGTTGCTGGCGCCCCGTTCAGACACCAACTTCAAAATTTGATCCTGGCGAGGAGTCAGAATAATGTCACCTTCTCGTATCAGATCTCGAGCAGTCTTCTTGCGAGGGCGTATCAACTGTTGGATCTTTTCTGGAATGTGTGGATTGCCTGCTTCCAGTTCATCCAGAGCCAGCTTTTTCTCCAGTGGGGTAAACTCATCACCACCGGGATAAATGCCCAATATGCCAGTGCTCAGGGCATCTCTGACCAGCTGTGTATCAGTGCTCATATCTGCTCGAACTGCCACCCAAGTGGCCCTGCGTTGAGTTCGACCCTGTTCTGTCCTGTACACAGTACATTTTATCAGAGTCAGCAATGTTTGTAATATTTCATAAACTTCGCTGATTTGATTTTTAGCGAACTGTGACAGATCCACCACAATCAAATCAATACAGACGTTGGCGTCACTGATCAAAGGAAATAGTTCCTGAATGGTGTCAATTTTACTATAGCATCTGCCAGAACTGGCGGCTATTCGTTGCATGACCAGGCAATGTTCTTGTGCGTTTACATAAATTATATTAGGCATGTTGTTCAAATTCCCCGTGTAGTTAATAGTACTTACTAGTACACCTAACAAAGTTTTATTGACTTGAGTCGAGCATACACTTCAGTATAGGTATTGCGTATCTGATATAGATGACAGTCATCGATATTTGGCCAAAAAATTTTACCAAAAAAAACCACGTAAATTACGTGGTTGGTTATGCAGGGTCTGGCGGGGTCTTGGAAAACTGCCGCAGCAGAGCTGCTGCTTGGGTGACATCTGTAATGGGTTCCAGCCTGTCCCAGATCACAAACTGGTCGTGTATTCTAATCAGTTGGGACAAGTGGTACAGGCGCTGATATTTGCCTGTACCACCATAGGGCTGAGTCCACGAATGTCTGAATGATTTATCCATCACATGTATAGATTACTTGACACTTGGTTTATTGTCAAGGATTTTTGGTGGTTTTGAAGAAAACGTGATTGCCAATTTTGGCTACGATTTTTCTTTTCCACGCTGGATCAGACACCACATCATAACGATGAAAGAAAAAGGTGTCTGTGCTGATGGCAGGCAATCTGAATCCATCAACAAAAACCTTTCTGGCAGCAATATAACTGGGATGATTGCTGCTGATTCTTAAATTTTTTCTGCGTGTGGGGTCACAATACCAGCTGAATTGACAAACTCTGCTGCCATTTTTAACAACATTCTGCGCAACAACTCTGCAGATATCATCTGGATATTGGCTACTGCGTGCTCGATTCACGGTGACCTGCGCCACTGCCAACTGACCTCGCATGGGTTCTGATCCTGCCTCATAATAGACATTGCGAGCCAGACAGGCCAATTGTCGATCTATACTTTTTAGATTGGCCCGATACTTTGATTCCACTGCATAAGCATTGGGCGGCAATTCTCCGCCGCTAATGGCTTGTGGTACTGCTGTTATTCCAACTGTGGACATTATTGCCCAGGTTAGTAAATTTCTGAAGCGGCGACTGGCCTTCATAGCGTTTCCTCCTGTTAGTATTGTCTGAATTTTGTGGGCAGTGTCAGCAGTTTTAATTAGTATAAACTACCTGCCCTGGAACTGTCAACGTGAACTACTGATTGATGCTGGTGGGTAATGAGATCCTCTGTAATTTTACCAGCATAATAATATATATTCTGATGATATCTGAATTTTATATGCAGTTTATGCTGATATATATCGGATAATTACTCCAAATTTAAAACTCCAGGATGCCTGTTCAGAAAGTCCTGTCTGAAATAGTTCCAGACGTCATACAGTTCATCACTCTGATGGCGGTTTATTTCCACCTTGAGATCGCTCAGGGCCTGAACAGCAGCAAACACCTGCCGATATTTGGGCAACACTGACGCCTTGGTATGACGATATGCCAGACACCTGATGTTTTCCAATTCGATAAATGTGGGCAATAGTCGTTCAATCAGGAAGGTAAAGTTGGGCAGTGTTGAGTCGTGTGCGTAGTTGCTGAGACCCTGACCAAACACCAAATTCTCAAACTCACCATCCTGATCCGCTTCAGTAAACAAACGACGACTGAATGTCATGAATTTATCCCAAAACTCTGGGGTGCCCACCACATAGTTGGTATACACGGTGCGATTTCTGTCCAGCAATATGCCTCGCACATCCACATCGGTATAGCCCAATTTTTGCAAGAATCGATTGCCAATATCAGATATGTTGGGGTGATAATAATCGCCCTGCTCCCAGCAGTTGGCGAACACAGCTTCGTTGACAATACAGGGATTGATCAGATAAACATCATGACCAGGATTGGCTGCAATCCAATCCAGCACAGTCTGACCCGCTAATCCAGTCTTTTCCTGAAATTTCCAGCTGACATAGCCCCACAGACCCAGACCACTGGCCATACGCTGTTCATGGTACTGATCCCACACATGCCATTCTCGTAATTCTGGGCGTGTGTTGGCAGTGTTGTCCAGTGGCTCAAATGCTGTGTCGCAATGTTGTAATAGTTCAGGCTTATAATATATTTGAAAAATTTTAGTGTTCAATTCTGTGCCTGTTCCACAGTGATGGTTGGGAAATACTTGATGAAAACATCATCCTGATTGGTTCTTTTTTGTAAAATCTTACTCTTGATTTCACTGAAGAAATTCCAGGCCAGGGGAACAAATGCTATTTTGGCCCCAGTCTGAGCATCCAATGAATCGATATTCACAACAGCAGTACCGGTGCCCGGTGTATATAAACCCTGTTTGAGTGGATTATCATCAATGACAAAATCCAGATCAATTGCACCAAAATTTAGCAATGTCATGCCCTTGGCAGCGGCACCGTATCCCACCAACAGATAACCACGAGCTCTAAACTCACCCAGTGTGTTGACCAGATCCTTGATCACCTGTCGACAACGTTCGGCATAGATGTCGTAGGTTATGAGATTTTGTAATCCCAACTCACGTTCCTGACGCAATACTTGGTCCACTAGTTCAGTGTTTCCAGAGACCTTGCCGATGACAAATACATAACTATTCCCATGAATGGGTGTCTTGACAATATCCAACAGATGCAACCCAGCGCGGTCCACCAGAGCCTTCATGCTGTTGGCATTGAAGAAACTCAGATGTTCGTGATATATGGTATCAAATTCATTATTTTTTACCATGTCAGCCTGACTGGTCTGCACAAATAGCACCGAATTGTCGTGCATGATTTCTTTGCAAGTTTTTAAAAATTCCAGAGGATAACTGTTGTGTGCAAAGACATTTTGTGCAGTGATTATATCTAATCGATGCTGTCGGAGTGTGTCAATATACTTGTCACTGAAATAGTCACAAATAACCATGTGATTAACAGAACTAGTTTTATGCAAGTTTTCTGCTGGATCAATACCAAAAGTGCGCAACCCGATTCTCTTGTAAGAATTCAATTGACTGCCATCATTGCAGGCTATGTCCAATACAGTCTTGGGGGGAGACGAAAAATATCCAGTGGTAAAGTCTGCAAACCAATCAAAATAATCACGCATGGTCTGGCTGGTGCCACTGACGTACAGATAGTTCTTAAAAAGCAAATCCGGATCAACCGCATGACTTAACTGCAAATGGGTGCAAGTAGTGCAAAGATTTAATTTTAGCGGAAACATCAGCTCTGAGTCATCAGCAGCCTGCTTGAAACTGTTGGCCATGGGTTGCTCATTCAGATCCAACACCAACTTTAAATTTTCGCTACCACAGCACAGACATTGGTCAAGTTTTTGAGCTGTCATGATATCCCCGTTAATCAACAACCATTACACCATTGGGCGCAATGTTACCTTGCAATCCCACTACGTCAAGCTCAACGATGTTGTCTCGGGCAATAAATTTAGCCATGCTGTGCTCAACGTCGATGTATTTCTGACGATTATAAGTGCTAAACATATTTTCAAGAATTTGCTGGAACAATTGCACTGTGTTGGCAAACAGGCTGGGTGTAAATGACCAGAGTCTGGTCTGCAACAAATAGTCAACACCAGTTTCCTCCTGGGGAATCCAGCAGGGTTGCGCCTTCTTGAACACATATTTGTTCTGAGTATTGGCATTGTCAAAATTGTTGATGTCAAATTGATCATTCAACACATAACGGCCACTCAATTTAAAAATTCTGGAAGATTCAGTGACCACACTCATGATTTCTGGATCATTAGAAATATACTTCAACGCCTTGAACATGCCCAGGCATTCCATGGCATTCTTGCCAACATCATAGTTGGTTACCTTGTTGTGAAAATGCTGGATATCTGCATCATCACTGTTGTCGATGTAATAGTCCACCAGATCAATCAGCTGATTAAATTCTACCGAATCATCATTCTGCACATCAACAGTGCTGTTATCAATCAAAATAATAGTGGCCTGTGGCAAATACTTACGAACACTCTGCGCAGTATCCAGGGTTTGTTTAATGCGCTCCTGAGGCGTATAAATGCCATAGTTACTGTAAACTGCACTGGTCAATAAAACTGTATGCCGATTATCCATTATATACCCCTCCCAGACGCTCTGGAACAACCTTGCCATTCTTCTCAAAAACCACCACACTGTCATAAAAATGTGTGCTGGTAAGCCCATGATAAAAATCAGCCAACATCATATTATCAGGGTGCCGATCCAGCCCCCGGAAGTATTCCACGTTGACCATGTCCGACACTGTTTTGGCATATTCAGTAAAAGACGTGGACTTCTTGAGACCACCACCACTGAATTCTGGCCAGTAACTGGTATGTGTGTCCTCACACATAAACACACCACCCTGACTCAGATGCGGCCAGACTTTTTGCAGTGTCAGGATCTGTTGAAACTGATGGTGACCGCCGTCATCTAAAAACACATCAATCCGGGGGTGCGTTTCCAGAAACTTGTCCCAGAACACAGGGTCGCCCTGGTCACCAATGATGACTTCGCAGCCATCAGTCTGATGGTTCCTGCAGTTTTCATCAATGTCGATGCTGATGATGGTGGCACCTGGACCAAAATACTTCTTCCACATCTCGGCACTGCCACCACGATACATGCCCACTTCCACAAACACTGGACTCTGACCCACAAACTTTTGGAAATGACGCTCGTAAATGTCGAAATAATGACTCCACTTGTCGCAATGCTTGCCCAGGTTGTCATAAATCTCTTTTAGCATCTGAGCCACCGCTCGTTGGCCAGGGTCCATTCAACAACTTCACTAATGCGTTGAGTCAGACTGATCTTGGGTTCCCAACCCAGTTCACGCATGTAATCGCCGCTCAGAGCGTAACGCAGATCGTGGCCGGGTCGGCTGCTGTGAAAGTCCACCATCTCGTGTTTAAGTGGCTTGCCCTGTGCGTCAGCAATGATTTGTGCCAGTTGCAGATTGTTGATTTCTTCCTTGCCCACCAGGTTAAACTTGGGACACTTGGCATCACCGTAGTCGGGTTTGAGCTTGGTGTCATCTAGATCTAGCAGAAACAGCATGGCGTCGGCAACGTCTGCAGCATGGATGTAGTATCGGCTACCAGGAATAGTACGAGTAGCGTCTGAGTGAATGGTAATGGTGTCACCGTCATGTACCTTGCGAATACACATGGGAATAAACTTTTCTGGATGCTGACGCTGACCAAACACGTTCATGGTGTGGGTGATGAAAATTGGCAGCTTGTAGGTGTTTTCAAAAGCCACTGCCAATTCTTCGCCGCCAGCCTTGGTGGCTGAGTAGGGATTTGAACTGTTGTAGCGATCTCGCTCGGCATAGTTGACACCGTTGGGCGCTGGTCCAAAAACTTCGTCGGTACTAAAATAGATGAATCTTTCCAGATTTGGTAAGTCTCGAGCATAATTTAGAATGTTGCAAGTGCCCACCACGTTGTCCAGCACGAACTCCATGGGATAGTCAATGCTGCGATCCACGTGACTACCAGCCGCCAGATGCAGTACGTAATTGACATCGCCAATGTCCTTGCGAACCAGGGGGTTCAGTTCTGCTCTGAGATCATGAAACACCACACGAACTCTACGCTTGGTCTCTGCGTCAAAGTCCTGCATCATGTCTGCCAGTCGATTTAGATTGCCTGAAAAGTCCAGTCGGTCCAGACTGACGATATTCCAGTCAGTGTTTTTTAGTAGGTTTTCGATAACATGGTGTGCAATAAATCCTGCACCACCTGTTATCAGGACGGTTTTTGCCATTGATGTCTCCTGAGAATAATTGATTAAATGCTACTTTTATTTATTTTGGCACTATTCTGGCTGGAAATTATGCCAGTTCTGTGCGTTGCACCTTGGCTTCTACGTATTCACGGATGAACTTGATGGCCTTGCGACTGGTGTCAAAGATGTACTCGTTGGTGTCATCCTCGGTGTTGAGAATAACAATAAAACCGTTTGCTACTTTGCGAATTTCAATGGAATCGAACATTGTCTGGTATCCTTATGGTTAAGATATTATATTATAAGCATCTGATCAGTCTGAGGTCAAATGCAATATGTTCAAAAAGTCAAAAAAATAGACCAAGGGTTATCAGCCCTTGGTCTCAATTAACTGTCCTAACCAGTCATCACACGTGCCACTGCTGACATCACACTGGCAATACGCCCAATATCACGAAGTTGTTCCACAGTATAGCCTTCTTGTTTTAGGGTGTCATAATGGGCCTTGACACAAAAATGACACTTGCCCACAATACTGGCGGCCAAACTGTATGCTTCAAATCTGGCTCGGGTTGTACCGCCATGAGTGGCAATAGCATTCATTCTCAACTGTGCAGGTAACCCCTGGAGATTGGCATCTTCGGTCATTTCCACATAGGGGTACCAGACATTATTCATGGCCATCAGGCTGGCTGCTGTGATCGCTGCGGTCGCTTCTGTTTGGTCAGCAAGTTGACTTTGAATCCAGGTCCATAGTTTGGAATTTCCGGTGGCAAATGTTGCTGCCAATGCACATGCTTCGGCCACCTGGGGATCCAGAGTACTGCGTTTGACGACTGAATCTAGATTTAATTTGGTATCCTTGGCATAGTCAGGAATTCCTTCCTTGAGTTGATCCACCCAAGCAGTCATTACAATGTGTCTCCACCCACTGTGCGATTGCAGGCGCAAAGTTCTCCTGTTTGAAGACTATCTAAAATTCGAAGTGTTTCCTCTGGACTTCGGCCAACATTTAGATTATTAACAGTAACATGCTGAATGATATTGTCTGGATCAACAATAAATGTTGCTCGCAGTGGTGCCCCAGCTGGCGCAAAAAATACACCCAATTGCTCAACTAAACTTAATTCACCTCTTTGGGTATCCGCAAATTGTATATGTGTAATTTTTTGTAGACCCGAGTGCGACTTTTGCCACGCAAGGGCACAAAATTCGTTATCGGTGGATCCTGTCAGTAGAACAGCATCTCTGTCGATAAAATCTTGATTCAAATTGTCATACCCAACAATTTCTGTTGGGCAAACAAAAGTGAATGATTTGGGGTAGTAGACAATGACCTTCCACTTGCCTGCAAATGATTCTTCTGTGATGGTAAAGAAATCGTCCCGGCCTGGGTTTACACCGGTTACGGCAAACTTTTCTAGCTTATCTCCAACTGTTTTCATATGATTCTCCTTTAAATAAATTGTGCATTGCACACACATATTATATATGCAAGGAAAACTATTAATCAACAGAAATCAATAGGTTTTGCTTATGTTATTTTTCTATAGGTTTAATAGATTTTTTTTATATGGTCCCATACCCAATTCCTGACCGGTGCCATAAAATACTCTCTATTGTTGATCAAATTTTGATTGTGTATTAGAACACCATCAATTTTTGCTAAAACTTTTTCTGGATCATTTTTGGACAGCTCCACCACTTGTTCAAATGCCATTTTCCATCGAATGTAATCATCTGGTTCCGAATCATAGGATTCATCAATCACAGCGCCAAATGTCTCAAATCCAAAACTACGCAATTTTTCCAACTGTCGGTATGCTCCAAACAGAACAAATAACCGGTTCGCCAGCAAGGGTTTAGCGGTCTTTTCACTAAAAAACGGTCGACGATAAGATGATTCTGCCACTATGCTGTAATAGCTAGTATTATAAATATTCACTGGAATTAAATTTGACGCCATGGGCCTGCCTGCTGCTGGTAATTGTGTATACGAATCGAATCCCAGATCCACAGAATTCATCGCTGGCTGGACTTGCTCTATCTCCAGCTCAGTCAAACCCTGAGATTTATAGTAGACTGGTTTGGGATTCTGATCATAACTAGTAGCTGCAGACAAAGATACCCAGGATTTATCCAATAAATCATAATTAATTAAAGAATCAAAAATAAACTTCCGATGTGGTTTATTAATTCCCAGCAAGGCATCAAATAGTTTGGGTTTGCTTTCAAATGATGGATTGGTATTATTTAAATTTAAACGATGATTGACTGCCTGGGTTTGTAAAAAAAACCAGGGAACGGTCAATACTGTATCTAGTGTGCTAAATGAATCCAGGGGGCAACTACTGAGTACAATAATTTTATTGTTAGAAAATTTTTCTGACAGAATATCAAAATATTCATTCACATTTATAATTTCAGGATCTGTAACTACAATTAAATCAAAAACATCAAGGTTTTGACTAATCATCCCAGATTCTGGGAAATGACAATTCACCACAGCAATTTTTATATAATCACTTCCGTAGATTTTTTTAAATTCGTTGGCATCAAATGATGCATATGGTCCACTAACATGGACAACATCAGGGCGACCTGGGCGATTTAAAAATTTAACAGGGGCAATTTCATAACGGCCCAATGCCCAATCAAAGTCCAGGATTACTATTTTTTTCATTTATTTTCGATATCTAAAATCAAAAATATTTATGTAAAAATAGTAAAAGAATTGCTGCAAATTGCTGCTATTTTAATTTGTCCAGCCAACGCTGATTAACTCGGTCCACATCCAGCACTGTCATAAAGTCCGCAGTGCCGAACACTGGATCCACGCTGGGGTCTCCTGCAATTTCTGCGCCCATTTTGAGGTAAACTTTGATCAGATTGGGAATCTGAAAATCATCAAAGCCCTCAGAGTTTACCGGCAAGGGATTTTTTGGGATGACATGAGATTTCTTCAGATAGCTAAATTCTTCTCGCCAATAATATCTGAGAGAACTCAGTCTTTCGGCACCTTGACTCAGACCAATACTACTGGGACCCAGAATGAATCTGCAGCCCTGTTGATCTGCCAGTTCCATCAGGGCGGACCAGAGCTTGGTTATGACCATCATGCTCTTGGCATCGGGAGCCACCGCAGCTCGACCCACTTCCAGAATCTGATTCCTGGGGATATTCAAGTTACTGAAATCGAACTCAGTTTCAGAATAGAAGCCCAGCTCGGTGTCCTGTATGGCCCGATAGCAACCATAAATTTTATCGTTGTCCACCGCAATGACGTGCCAACAGACGTCATCCCAGGCGTCCCGATCCTGCTCGGGAGCGATGCCATAGACTTCTGAAAAAATTTTACTTCTGAATTCCAGGATCCGATCTCGCCAACTCGGATCCTGAGTTAAAATTATTTGCATAAATTAAATATTAGCCAAATGGGTTTTTAATCAGACATAAACAATCCACCATTCACATGTATTGTTTGCCCAGTAATATACTCAGCAGCTGGCGAGGCCAAAAATAATACCGCCGCTGCAACATCTTCTGGTGTTCCTGCTCTGGACAGCGGTATATTTTTAAGTGTGGATTCACGTTCTAAATCACTCATAGATTTGGTCAGGTCAGTGTCTATAAGTCCTGGTGCCACACAGTTTACTGTGATGCCACGAGTGGCCACTTCTCTGGCCAAAGACTTAGAAAATCCCATGATTCCCGCTTTAGATGCCCCATAATTTGTTTGACCGACATGCCCCAGAGCGGCGACTGCTGCTGATATATTGATGATTCTGCCATGCCTGGTTTTAATCATTGCCCCAATAACAGCCTTGGATAATCGAAAAATCGAAGTTAAGTTGGTGGCCATAACATCATCCCAATCCTGATCACTCATTCGAATCAGTAGACTCCCACGGGCGATTCCTGCATTGTTGACCAAAACATCGATTGATCCTTCATTTTCTGAAATATCTTTAATCAACGCTGGTATCGAATCAAAATTTTGAACATTAAATTCAATGCCTCTGCCCGACAATCCCAAATCTTTCAGAGATTGTGTTATGGCCAATGCCCCCTCTCTGGTAGTAGATGTGCCAATGACTGTCATTCCGGACTTCCCCAATTCATGCAGGCATGCCTTGCCTATGCCACGACTTGCACCGGTAACCAATGCCACTGTTTTTTTATCAGTCATGAATTGCCATCCATTGATTGTAGTGGTTGAATTCTATTACGTATTTTACCGTGCATTGTGTATATACTATTTGGTGGCACGTCTCGATACACTGTGCTGCCCAAAAAAACAATTGAATTTTCACCGATATTCAGTATGGGTTTTTTGACTGGTATAAGGATACTACCTATACCAATTCGTGCATTGTTGCCTAAATTAACATGGCCCATGGTAGTTCTAGCACCAACAATGACATTTCTGCCAACTGTACACTTTAGACCCACATTGACTGTCCAATCTATTACTGAATAATCACCGATGGATGCATCCTCAGCAATTGAAGAGACCCCGAGAATCAACACACCGCGCCCGATATTTAGGTTTTTTTTACCATAAAAAAAATATGCTGCAGGATGTATTAACGTAGCAACCTTGACCTTGGCCTGGTCTAATAAATCAACCCGCCTCTTTCGAATGGCACCGCCGTCCATTTGGCGGCCCGACATATCCTGTTTACCATCCCACCAATCTGCTGGGAAAAATTCATAATTGTTCCATTTACTGTCAGGGTCTAACAGTTCGTCCTCCGACCCAATCACTGGTATATCGCAGATTTGCTCAGTGTTGCCCCAATAATGTTTATCTAAAATGCCAACAATTTCATAACCCAGTTCTCCTGCAGTGCAGGTGATATCCCCGAGATTGGTTCGACTTCCTACCAAAATTAATTTTTTTTGATTAGACAAAAGATGCTCCTGGTAATAAAGGTCTTTGACTTAGACTTTTATTGCTCTGATGTCCCTACAGAGTCCCGGTCACTGGCTCGACGATTTCTAAATGCATACAGACTCTTTTCAGCATCTATCATCATCTTCTTGTAGGTGGTCTTTACTGCAGAACTTTTCATCAATGCCATTTCACGTTTGACTGCGGTGGGCAATTTGAAATTAATTTTACTAGCCATTGGTTTTCCTTGTATTAAAAAATTTTGGAGCGGCATGCCAGAATCGAACTGGCGACTTTAGCTTGGAAGGCTAAGGTAATACCATTTTACGAATGCCGCATGTATTTTGGTGGGCGGGGAGAGACTCGAACTCTCACGCCTCACGGCACTGGCTTCTAAGACCAGCGTGGCTACCATTACACCACCCGCCCATAATCTTACTTATCTGTAACAAACACGGCAGAAATAATTAGCGACAACAATAGGCAATGATTGCCAAATATCCATAAATACTTGTGCACTGGGAGCCGTTATGAAAAAATTGTTTTTTTTCTTGAGCGTACTGGCCCCAGTGGTCTGTTCAGCGGCGGACATCAACAAAACACCGCTGCCACCCATACTGTATCAGAATCTGATTGAACGTCTGATACCCGAAGTTACCGAAATAACCCGACTGCCCGTGCCCGATGAAAAACCTCAGGTGTTTGTGGCCGATAGAAATCAGATTGAGCTGGCCTACTGCCGAGATCAACGACACGATTGTCATGTGGCTGCCATCACTGACGACAAAACTGGTGAAATCATACTGAGTCCCGCACTGTTACAATTGAATGTGTTTACAGCCAGTGTGGTATTCCATGAACTGGTGCACTGGGCTCAGGTTAAAAACGGCATGTTCACCGATGAGCCCGACTGCATACACTGGGCCAAGAGTGAAATGCATGCCTACACTGCACAGAGCAGGTTTTTAGAAAAACAAGCGGGTCGAGGATTTCCAGTGCCTGACTTGCTGGCACAGTGCAGATAATACAGTTTAGAATCCAATAACTGTCTTGAGCCGATCTGCAGCACAACTGGCAGCAAATGCTCGAGGTTTGATGAATGGCACCACATTGCACATGCCTTTGATGTAGCCCACTGCTTCGTTGATTACACAATTGGATGCATACATCTCATCAGGGTTGATATCCAGATGCACTTCAAATTCACGATCTTCCAGAACTTCGTGTAGTTTCAGGTACAATTCTGCGACCTTGTAGACTTCGGTCATCAGACGCATTCTGGGCCGATCGCGGTTCTGATCATAATCGCGTTCACGATGCACTTCACCAAAAATCTTGCAGCCGTGGCGGCCGTCAATATGCACCACAATGGCCAGGGTATAATCAGCCCACCATTGTTCTTTCAAACGAAATCTTTCACTATCACCGCCGATGTAAATCCGGGTGTTGGGTCCTTGAGCCAGAATATACTCTCGAACTTCTTCAATGTTGATGGTTTTAAACATGCTCAAGTATTTAACAAACAGACATTACAGGAGTATTAAAATGGCCTGCCTGGAGGGATTCGAACCCCCGACCCTATCATTAGAAGTGATATGCTCCTCCAGCTGAGCTACAGGCAGGTAACAAAATAATTATAGTATGGTTTGGGAAGGATGTCAATGACTTTGTATTGACGAGAATTTGGTGGAGGTGACAGGACTTGAACCCGCTACCTTGACCTTGCAAAGGTCCTGCTCTACCAGATGAGCTACACCCCCCAGAGACTGTTTGATAACAATCCGGACAAACTTATGGTGCCCCCACACAGAATCGAACTGCGAATTGAAGATTACAAATCTACCGTTATACCATTTAACTATAGGGGCAAAAACTGTTTGGCGTTAAACTTTACACCGACTTCTTTGCACGTGGTTTACGTGCGGGTTTTTCTACAACTGCCACTGTGCCCTGCTCTGCTGACAGGGCAGCTTTGGGCTGACGTGGCTTACGTGTTTTTTTGACTTCGGGGATCACTTCCACTGCAACTGTTTCTGTCACTGGAGTTTCAGGCACCACCACTTCTGTGGTCTTGGCACGTGACTTCTTGGCGACAACTTTGGTGATTTTATCTTCCACCATAGCAATGGCAGCTCTGACTTCCAGTAGGAGCTTGTCCCAGTGTGTGACAAATTCAATACGACCGTCTGAATAATCAGTGCGTGTACTGTGGTTGCCTTGTGTTACCTGAGGTTCAGTTTGTTTGGTGGAACGTTTGGTTGTCTTCATAAAAATATTTATACTCGAAATACAATACTATTATTTTTGGCTCCCCGGGCTGGGATCGAACCAGCGACCAAATGATTAACAGTCATCTACTCTACCGCTGAGCTACCAGGGAATAAATTTACTTATACCAGGCCAGTGTCAGTAATATTTTTACACCTCTGGTATTGGGAATAGGTGTCAGGCTACCCGCACCACCAGGCCCCTGACTGAGTTGTTGCCCTGTCCAGATGTTCACTATAGAGGAACATCACACCTGTCAGCCGTTCTCGCGGGGCCCGACTGCCACGCTGTGCCTTGAGGTGGACAGAGCACCTGAGAGTTTCTGGAAGTTCCGGCCGGAACTGGGACTCACAACCTCCTGATTGAACCGTCAGGATCGGTAGTGTTTGGTACGAGTGGCGAGATTCGAACTCGCGACCAGCGGATTAAAAGTCCGTTGCGCTACCAACTGCGCCACACTCGCATTAAAACTGGCGGAGAGTCAGGGATTCGAACCCTGGATACAGCTTAACTGTATGCCGGTTTAGTAGACCGGTGCAATCGACCACTCTGCCAACTCTCCCAACGTTCAACAAGTATACACAGTTTCTGATGTTGAGTCAATAAAAATATTGGTGGGTAGTGTTGGACTCGAACCAACATCGTCCTCCTTGTAAGGGAGGTGCATAACCTCTCTGCTCAACTACCCAATAAATTTGTGGTGCCCAGGGCCGGAATCGAACCGGCACGCCTTGCGGCGGGGGATTTTGAGTCCCCTGCGTCTACCTGTTTCACCACCCGGGCTGGGGTTGCGGAGACCTGGATTTGAACCAAGAACTCAGGCTTATGAGACCTGTGTGATGCCATTTCACTATCCCGCGTTGGTATTTTACAGCTGATTTGTTAATGAACTCACCTACTATTTAACCAGTATACCATCGTTCAAAACAATTGTCAAATGAAAACCGTATTAGATATCAAAATAACTGATATTTTAAGAAAAAATGTGCAGGTGCACAATTTTTGTTGCAACCGCACATAAATAACTGTATACTAGTTTTTGGTAACACAGTAATGTAACCAACAGGAGACAGCAATGAACAATTGGCAGCCCATGACCGAGGAAGATTTTGCCTGGCTCGGTAGTTTAAATAAAAAATCTCAGTGAGGACCACCCATATGAATAACTTATACAGTCTTATTGCATCGACTCTATTTTTTGTCACCAACACCGCCTGGGCCGATGCCTCAGTCACAGACAAGTTGGTGGTGACCCCACCCATCATCATGCCCCAGGAGTTGGTCCTGGTAACTGAACAGGTTCTACCCCCACCAACACCGGTGGTATTTAAATAAAAAAACAGGGCACTTGGTGCCCTTTTTTTTGATCCACCCCGAGTATGCTGCCAGATATTAAACTTGACCTGTGACTTTTTGTAACGCATCCTTACGCATAAGAAATGTTCTATTGATGTTTTCCTGACGTCTGACCACCAGATACTCAATGCCTTCGATCAGGCGAATATCTCTAACATCATCGCACACCACACGCTCGTTATTGAATCGATTCTTCATCGTCACTGCTTTCATGTTATCGCCCCCCGTTAAATTACATACTTATTGTTTTGTTAATCGATTCATCTGGTTAATACAACTGTTCCTGGAACTGGCTCTGGCCAATTCCATTACTGGCAGACGAATTCGGCTGTTTCTTTTCTTTAACCAGGCATTCTGAATATCATATGCTTCCTGCTCCAGTCGCATATGTGACTCGCACGATTCAGCGCCGTGTTTATTGGTTTTTCCTGATAAATCCTGAAGATAATGTACTACCTCGTGAACATACAAACTTTTGCTGTAATCGTCCCAGTCGGTGATATTATCGTTTAGATAAATTGTCTGTTGATAGTAGACACCACGAGGAGACATATTTGCTCCACACTCTCCCCGACACATCCATTGCCGTAACTCCCTGTCAGTAATACGTTCTATTCTGGGAGCAGAATATTCCAACTTGACCGGGTACAAGTCAAATACTTCTCTGGTCAACTCAGAAAAATTTACCGATGTCTGTGCCTGAGTGTCAGCACAAATCATCACCAACGTTAAAAAAAGTTTTTTCATAAGAAAATTTTTTAAAAATTCAGGATCTGAACTGAGTTCGTCAATACTATTAGAATAGCACAAAGTCGGTAGAAGTCAATTTGGTAACACCCACTGTAGAGACTTCAGCAAATTGAACAGGCGCAATCTTTCCAGTACCGTCTGCATCATAGTAGAGTTTATTGGCACCACTATCATAAATGATCCTGTCGTATTTGTCCAGCGCACGGGTGCCAATGACGAACTGATCAGCAAACTTGATTGAACTGGATATCTTGAACATGGATTTAGACAAACGAACTTTGTCCACACCAACCTCAAAGTCAGTGATTACATCAATGTTAGTGGTACCGGGCGCGGTGTCAAACACAAAACAATCTGCACCGGCACCACCAGTGATTACATCATTGCCTGATCCACCGAATATCAGATCCGACCCAGCACCACCCTGGATGGTATCATTACCAGCAAGTCCAGTCAGTATGTCTGACCCCAGTGAGCCTACGATGCTGTTATTCAAGGTGTTTCCAGTACCTTTAAATGCTGCCGGACCAGTGTAAGTCAAATTCTCCACGTTGCTGCCCAGTGTGTAACTCACCAGTGAGGTCATTACTGTATCAGTGCCTTGATTGGCCAGCTCCACCACCTTGTCGCCAGTGCTGTCCACGTAGTAGGTGTCATCGCCCAGACCACCCACCATCGAGTCGTTACCTGCTCCACCGTCCAGGGTGTCATCACCCGCAAGCCCCGTCAGGGTGTCGTTACCACCGAGCCCCTGAATTGAATCAGCATCATTCGTTCCTGAAAGTCGATCTGCTTTGGCAGTGCCTCTGACCACAGGGTCTATGCCCAGGAAGACCTGCACTTCTTCACCGATATTTCTGGTGAGCGAAGGTGGAAAAACTGCTCGTGTAGCCACAACATCCATGACTCCATCGTTATTGGCATCAAAAAAGAACGGCTGCACCAAATACCAGTCTGGGAAAGATTCCGTTATCTTAAATGGACCGTTGGGGTTGGTGGCGAAATGCCCTGTGCCATCGTTGTACCAGACACAATCGTTAAATTTACTTGGCTGGATTCCATGAGCAGTGTTCCAAAAATCCACATAGCCGTCGTTATTAAAATCCCTAAAATATATTTGCTCACCGCTGGTCTTGCCAGGCGCCCCACCAAGATTGTAAATGGACGCTCTGGGATCCATCACCAACTGCCCATTGACATCCTGAAAGTACACAACGGCCACGGTGTTGGATAGGTCTGGGTAAGAATTCGCATCGTTAGTTGGTGAAAAAACTCTGAGGCCATCATCGAAGCCACCAACACTTTCTGTTTCCCAAGTAACAACCAGATCCTCCCTGCCATCGTTGTTGACGTCGATGTTGGTCATATCCACGGCGCCATAATTCCGCTCGCGCCCCAGCCCCAGATTTGGTCTGGCCAGCGTTTGTGTTTCAACGAAC
>Ga0214923_10002878_pt1 | contig 22223 bp, 21 predicted proteins | sample LL1510_MetaG_FD_177993 | JGI IMG/M metagenome (GOLD analysis project Ga0214923, IMG submission 177993) | Freshwater microbial communities from Lake Lanier, Atlanta, Georgia, United States - LL-1510 | ecosystem: Environmental > Aquatic > Freshwater > Lake | place: USA: Georgia | collected...
AGTGCACATTGTGCGTTGATCGAATTTATAGCGAGGCCATTCCCGAAAGCGAGCGAAAACCTGCTTGCGTTATGGCATGCCCGACAAACGCAAGACTGTTCGGTGACATCAAAGACGATGACTCAGACGTGTCTCGAGCGATTCGTGAGCGCGGCGGATACACGCTCATGCCGGAGCATGAGACCCTCCCGGCTAACCACTACCTACCCCGCCACATCACGCAACCATCGACTGAAAGCGCCGGAGGCTCCTAGCATGCATCCGGCGCTTTCAGTTATAAGTTTCACCACGCTTCTTGGAGCGGCGCAGGGCTTTGTTGTGGGCATTGCATTTCTTTGCTTGCTGGGAGAGCCGCCCCTCGGCCTCGTCGGGATGTTGGAGTTCTCGGTGGTCCTATTGGTTACAAGCCTCGGGCTCTCCTTTTTGCATCTTGGTCGGCCTGAGCGCGCCTGGCGAGCCGCGTCGATGTGGCGAACCTCTTGGCTTTCCCGCGAGGTTATTGTTCTACCACTATTCATCGGGAGCACGGGTTGCTGGGCGCTCGCGGAGCGTCTGGGATTTTGGATTCCGATGCTTCCTTTGCTCTGCGTGGCGCTATCTGCGCTGCTCTGGTACTGCACAGCGATGATCTACGCCTGCCTGACTTTCATTCGAGAATGGGCTAACCCTCTGACGATCGTCAATTATTTCGCTCTCGGCCTCGCCTCAGGATTTACGCTTCTTACCGCCGCGTTATGGGTCACTGGAAATGCTGACCAGCTCGTTGTAAAGGTCGCCGTCCTCTCGATCGCTATCAATGCACTGGGCATGACTTCAAAGCTCAAGGCGCTTACCCACAACGCGTCCCTAAGGAGCGCCTCCACCGTGCAATCTGCAACGGGGATTCGTGAAGAACCGGTTCGACAGATATCAATGGGAATGAGCGCGGGGGCTTTTAATACGAGGGAGTTTTTTCACGGCAAGACCCCGACTTTTCTCCGACACATTCGTCAGGTGATGGTTGTCGCCGCGTTCGTCTCTCCCATTTTGCTTCTTTGTCTGAGCCTCTTCTACTTGAATCAATGGCTCTCGCTGGTCGCGGTAATCGTCCAGTTCCCGGGTCTGCTGGCTGAACGATGGCTATTTTTCGCTCAGGCCAACCATCCGCAAAATCTCTACTATCAAAGGGTCTCCTGAAGAATGAGGCTGACAGAGAAAAAGGGGGAGACCACCCCAGCCCGCAAGGCCCGAAGGGACAGTGGTCACTAGACCTCAGAAAGTGAGGCGCCCTAACTGCAACGTGTCAGTAAAGAGAATGACCACGACATTAACAGCGGAAGACATGATCAGAGTAAGGAGACAAATCTTTTTAATGGTCTTAGTATCTTCCCTGAATCGATGAATTAGTCCCTCGGCGACCTTAAGTCCAACTGCGTAGCCTACCAACACTAGAGGCACCCAACGCACCCATTCCCATTCCTGTACAACAAAAGAGGCACAGAGGATGCCAGCGATTGATATTGCAGACACGAAATTGGAAAGCAGCGATCGAGCCCGACCGAAGTCCATCTCCGAAAAGCTCAAATAGATCACCGCCGGAGGTCCTCCGATTCCGCAAGACCCAAGTAGGGCGCCGCACATGACGCCCACCAAACAATCTCTGCCCTTGGTTAGCAAAAAACGATGGTGCAACTTAGAGAGTAAAAAAGCGGCAAAAGCTAAAACAATGCAATTCGTGAGCAAGCGCACAACATCAACCGGAACTTGAGTTCCGACAAATAGGCCAGCGGGCATTGCAAGCACCGAAAAGAAAAGAAGGCGATTCCGACGCGGAACGTCCGGACGGGCGACCTTCCAGTCTCGTGAAAGCCAGACGCCGCCAAGAGTCTCTGCCAGCATGACCAGCACAACTAGCGATGGCAAAGGCAGCACCCACATAAACACTGGGGACATGATCAGCGCCCCACCAAAGCCTCCGAGACGACGGATGCCCCCTCCAGCTGCAGAGGCGGTCAAGACCAACATTACGGTAAAGAGATTCAATCAGGCTCAGATAACGTCGCTGAGGTCCTGTTCATTGGAGATCAATTCTCGAATTTGATCTTTCAACGCTTGGTACTCTTGCGAGTGTTCGCTCATTTTCCGAGGACGAGGCACCCGAATGGTTTCCTTGACGCGACCAGGACGGCGCGTCATTACGATAATGACGTCGGAAAGGTTGATGGCCTCCTCAATGCTGTGCGTCACCAACACGACGGTTTTAGTTTCTTCGTTGAGAATCCGGATCATTTCCTGCTGCATCATGGCTCGGTTCTGAGCGTCAAGAGCAGCAAAGGGCTCGTCCATTAACAGCACTGTGGGATTCACGGCAAGGGCCCTTGCTATTGATACCCTCTGACGCATGCCCCCGGACAGCTGATGCGGGAAGTGGGACGCAAAGCGCGTTAGGCCAACAAGGTCAATGAGGTGTGCAACCCATGGATCACTTGCTTCTACAGCGCCCCGCAAACGCGGACCGAATGAGATGTTGTCTCGCACGGTAAGCCAGGGAAACAATGCGTAGTCCTGGAAAACCATTGACCGGTCGGCGCCAGGCCTAAGTACCTGAGCATCTGCGCAGAAAATTTTTCCCTCGGTACACGACTCGAAGCCAGCAATCATGTTTAGCAACGTAGTCTTTCCGCATCCGCTGTGGCCCAGAACTGAGCAAAACTCGTTCTTCTGCACCTCCAGTGTGACCTCTCTGAGTGCCATGACGGGCGCGTCCCCCTTGCTCAGGGAGGGATAAACCTTGCTCACTCTTTCGACACTCAAGATCGCCACTAATCAACCCCCAAGGGCTCGGGACCAAGGCATGGTCCTTTGAGCGACGACGCGAACAATACGATCCAGTGTTAACCCAATAAACCCTATGGTGAGCATCCCCACTAAAATATAGTCAGTTCGGAGCACCGTTCTGGCGTCGTTTATGAGAAAACCCAAGCCCGAACTAGCGCCGACTAACTCGGCTGCGACCAAAGCCATCCAGCCGACCCCGAGACCAATCCGGATGCCTGTGACAATCTGAGGCATTGCCGCCCGAAGAATCACCTTCACAATGACCGCAAATGATGAAGCTCCCAAGCAACGCGCGGCTCGAACAAGGTTTGGCTCTACGCCGCGAACTGCGTCAACCGTGTTCAACAGTATGGGAAAAAAAATCCCAAGAAAAATGATGAACTGGTTTTGTGCATTCCCGACACCGAACCATAAGATAGAAAGCGGAATCCAAGCAATCGGGGGAATGGGGCGAAATATTTCGACAATCGCATCCAACTGTTCGTTGACCCACCGAAACACCCCCATAAACACCCCTAGCGGAATGGCAACAGATGCATAGATGAAAGCAACTGCCTCGCGTCTGAGACTGTCAAACAAATGCGTCCAAAGCTCTCCAGACACAGCGAGCTCTACAGCCCCTCGGAAAACCCCACTGGGCGGCGGCAACAACGTGGCTTGAGTCTTATCCAGAATGGCTCGGCTGGCGAACTCCCAGCCGAGCACTAAGGAAAAGAGAAGGATGAAACGACGGGCAAAAAGAAAAAATTTGGTCAAAGTGAGTTCTCAGCGCTTGAAGACTTTCCCATCAAATGACCAGTCTCGGACTAAATCTCCTTTTTCAGGAAAAAGTTGCGGAGACTTCATACTGTAGGGCGTATCGTAGTTTGGATAAGGGATCCTATCCATGGGTACGTTCCAGCTAACCGGCAAAAACGGCGGCAGCTTTGGGATAGCCCAGCCAAGCTTATCGAACGTTTTGTCCATAAATCGAGAGTCGACACCCTTTGCAAAATCAGCAGCGGTCAGCTTGTTCAGAATCCGTTTATTCTCGTAAAGCCAGTTATAGATCGGCTCATTAGCGCGACCCCAAAACGTTGGCAGCGGATAGATGTACGTCGGTTTTATAAGGAGGTTGTATGCAGTAATTTGTTGGCGGAGGATCTCTTTTGAGAAATTCTTCAAATTCGGATCTTCCTGCATCACGCTAACAGCCTCATCCGGATTCTTGCGAATCCATAGAGATGCCTCAGCGATGGCGTCGGAGAACGCTTGCACGACATCAGGAACGTTATCTATCATTTCCTGACGGGCATAAAACGTCGCGCCGTAAAGGCTGTAGGGAAAGCTTTCGCTAATGAGACGAGCGTTTTTTCGCTCGTTTACCATCATTGAAGGAGTTGGGTCCCAGGGAACGACCGCGTCGATCCCCTTTGGCATCGCCATCTGCTCGCTTGGGGGCATATTCGTCAGTATGACGTCTTTTCCAATCTCAAGACCGAAGACTTTTGCTGCTGACTGGAAATAGAACTCTGCGGATGAGCCCGTCACAATTCCGATCTTTGCGGGGGGGTTAGATCCTTTGAAGTCCTTCAAAGATTTTATCTTTGAATCCAGGGGCACCAGAACTCCGTGCAACAGATTCACGTTGATCACCGCGATGTTTTTGACAGGAACGTTCTTGTCCAACAGTGAGGTAAACGGAAAGTTACCTCCATTCCCAAACTGGAAGCGACCCGAGATGATCACTTCATTGATGGCTGGGCCTGAGGGAAACGCCTGGAACTTGGCCTCAACTCCGCGCTTTGCAAGCAAGCCTTTTCGATCCATCACAAGGTTGATGGTGTTCTGTCCGGACCAAGGGGCCTGATACGCCACCTGGATCGGCCACCACCCCTTCTCTTTCAACCAAGCGATGGACTTCGGCGAGATCCTCTCATCACTGCCCTCAGGCCAACCGTAGTTACTGAAGCGGCCTTGCTCGGCCTTAGCTTGAATCGCCACGCCCGTGAGCATTGCTGAGCCGAGCACAGTGATCGCTCTGCGAGTTGCTGAAAAGCCTTTCATTTTCTCTCTCCTCTCGTGAATACAACAAGAAAGCCATCGTTGACAAAGCTCCTACTATGTCTTGAGGCTACGGCATTGCGACACTACACAATATAAGGGTTTATCTCAGAGGAGGAAAAATTCTCTCAGAGTTGACACAGGCCTTGTCTACTGCGCACAAACCTTTCGCAGTTTCCCAATAGTGAATGTGTTCTTTCTCGCCTCCCCTCTCGCTCAGGGATTATGAAAAGTGACGGGAACCCCAAGCATCCTCAGATGAAGCGCGGTGCCTTTAACCTGATCCGTACAAAAACGAATCAATTCCACCAGCGGACTAGCCGAGTAGCCTCCCAATGGGAGCGAAGCGAACAGCCCCGAGCGCAGCTCTGGGGAATAAAAAGCAGCTAACAAAAGATCCTCATCGGACGCGCCATGGCCACACAGCGCCCGCAGGTCAGAGATCCTCTTGTGCTTCGCCATTCGAGGCTCCTCGCGTATTCGGAACTCATCAAGATTAGCCCTCTCTAAGAATAGATCGCTAGGCTTCGCAGCGAGCTTTCCGTAGAAGCCGCAAGCGTAGCGCTTCACCTCATCCGGCACGCTCTTGAAGCGCTCGCCTTGGACAACGTTGAGCACGGACTGAGTCACGATGTACTGAGCGAAAGGACTCACCAGAATCGGGTAACCGAGGTCAACGCGAACTCTGGCAACTTCCTCGAGAATTTCCTCGAAGCGATGAGACATCCCCATGTCGGAGAGCTGAGACTTTAAGTTGGAGATCATGCCACCAGGAATCTGGTGCTGATACAGGGCCTGATCGACGCCAAGTTTTTCACCGACAGGCTTGTTATCTCGGAAGGCAATCCAGTCCCAATAGTCCTCGTACTCCGTGAGGCGTTCCTCGTTGATCGTGACGGAGCACCCCAACGCCCTTCCAATTCCAACGATTTCTCGAATATCGGGGAGCGAGGCTCCGTTGGCAAGCGGCCTAGCTGCGGCGTAAAAGTACTCGAAGCCCGCCTTCACCGCCTCCTCGTATACTTTTGGCGCAAGGCCGGTTTGGCAATGTGAGTGAAGCTTCAAGGGAGTGCCGTCAACCGTGGCAACGAGTCTCGGGAAGAGCGTTTGAGCTCGCTCAGGCGTCAAAAGCCCAGTCGGGTCCTTAAGCGAGATAAAGTCAACATTGAGAGCTTTTAGTTCAGCTGCCCGCGCGACAAAATAATCATCGGTATGAACCGGCGACAAGGCATAAGTGATCATCGCATTAACTTGGAGCCCCTCTGAGTGGGCAGAAACAACTGATGACCCAATGTTTGAGTTGTCGTTCAAAGCATCGTAGACGGTCAAAACCTTCACTCCACAGCGGGCCAGCACCCTTGAGTTAAGTGCAATAACCTCATCGGAGAACATCTCAAAGGTGTACAAGCTCACGCCCCGAGTTAGGGCATCAAGAGGAGTGCTCACGAGATCAGCGATAAACCGCATGCGTTGCCATGGATTCTCTCGAAGAAATCGGACCATGACATCAAATACGGCCCCTCCCATGACGTTCACGATGTCAAAGCCAATTGAGTCTAACTTGCTCAAGATCGGAACCATTTGAGCTGAGGTCATTCGAGTAGACCACAAACACTGGTGCCCGTCTCGCAGAGTGACGTCGATTAACTTCATTTGACTCTTCACGGTTCCCCTTGACTAGAGCTCTAGCTTAGGCGCCAACGAGCAGTGTTTCACGCTCAACATACTGAGTGTGCATCTGGCCCGACCGAAACACAGGATCAACGAGAAGGGCTTTTAAAAAGTCAACATTAGTCTTAATTCCCTCGAGACGAATCTCAGCTAAAGCCTGGGACGCACGGCGGATAGCCTCATCACGATTGCGGCCCCATACGATCAGCTTCGCTATCATCGAGTCATAAAAAGGTGGCACGACATAGCCGTGGAAACAGTGGCTATCCAGGCGAATCCAAGGGCCCGCAGGGAAATGCACCGCCGTTAGCCGCCCCGGGGAAGGTCTGAAGTTTTGCTTAGGGTCCTCGGCATTAATTCGACACTCGATAGCATGCCCACTCGACGGGAGGTTCTTTTCGGAAACGGTCAGACGTTTGCCAAAGGCGATCTCTAGTTGCTCTGCTACCAAGTCAACTCCGGTCAAGACCTCTGTCACAGGATGCTCGACCTGAATGCGCGTGTTCATCTCCATAAAGTAAAAATCGCTTCCTGACACGATAAACTCGACAGTTCCGGCATTCTCATACCGAATTGCCTGGGCCAGGCAACGCGCCGCCTCTAAAAGGGATTCGCGCATCGATGCCGCGATGCTCGGTGATGGCGACTCTTCGATGATCTTTTGCCTACGTCGCTGAGTAGAGCAGTCTCGCTCCCCAAGAGTTACCGTCGAATAACCATCTGAGAGCAACTGAACCTCAACATGACGAGGGTCTTTAAGGTACTTCTCCAGATACAAGCCCCGATCCCCGAATGCGAACTGAGACTCTGCGCTGGCCTCCTGAAAACCTCTTGCTAGATCCTCCTGACTATCTACAACACGCATGCCTCGTCCCCCGCCTCCGGCGGCCGCCTTTAGCAGAACAGGGTAGCCAATTTCCTCGGCAACTCGGGCGGCTTCGCTTACATTGGGCAGGAGCCCTAACGAGCCTGGGACTGTTGGTATCCCGGCCTTCTTTGCAGTCTCACGCGCCGCAGACTTTTCACCCATCAGGGAAATGCTGTCTGCAGAGGGCCCCACAAAAACGAATCCTTCTAAACGAGCACGCGCTGCAAACTCGGCCTGCTCCGAGAGAAACCCGTATCCCGGGTGAATCGCGTCAGCCCCCGAGAGTTTGGCGGCACCAAGTATCGCGATTGAATTTAGGTAACTTTGGGTTGAAGCAGGTTTGCCAATACAAACCGATTGGTCCGCGAACTGGACTGGGAGGGAATCGCGGTCTGCCTCGGAGTACACCTGAACCACCCGGTGACCAAGCAATCGGCAGGCGCGCTGTATTCGCAACGCGATCTCACCTCGGTTTGCGACCAGCACGGTCTTCACGGACACGCTAGGCCGGCTCAATGCACATCAAAGGATCACCAAACTCAACGGCTGCCCCGTTCTCGACAACGATCTCAACGACCTGGCCGTCCTGCTCAGCCGTGATTGAATTGATAAGCTTCATCACCTCAATCAAACAAATCACATCGCCCTTTTTTACGTGGTCCCCAAGCGTTACAAACGGTGCGGCACCGGGTTCCCGTGCTCGATAAAAAGTGCCAACCATCGGGCTTCTCACTACTATACCGCGAAGGGTAGATGCTTGGACCTCACGATCGGATTTACTCATCAAGGCGTCGGAAAGTTCCTGAGAGGAGCTCACTTGTGATGTCACCCAAGACCCTTGCAGCTCAGTAGTCGATGAGTCGAGCGGCTCCATCTGCGTCGGCCTCTGCGCGAGCCGCGTGCTAATGGACAGCTCTACGTTGCCAAACTTCAAGGAAAATTCGGTCAAGGTCTGAGAGGCCCTGAGAATAGAGGCGATCTCTCTTAGCTCCGCAAACGACAACTCTCGGACCGGTCTGTCTTCAGGCATGACTTGTCACTCGCCCCTTTCTCGGACAACTTTCACGAGTGTGCACAGAATTTCTAAAATCGAACAAAATAAAATTAAAATTTCGTAAATCAAAATTTTGTGCAAAGCAGAAAATGTCTGAAAGTTCCCAAAGCCCCACAGGGAGAATGTTTGAAATCCTGAGCGCTCTCATTCGAAAGGGTAAGCCGTCATCGTTAGACGAAATCACAAGAGAGGTCGCTCTCCCGAGGCCAACCGTCTATCGCCAACTGACAATCCTGACCCAACTGCGATTTCTCGAAAAAGACCATGAGTCGAGGCGCTACAGCCTCGGGCTGAGCTTCTTAAGCTTGAGTCAACGTGCGAACGCCTCTAGCTGGCCCTCAATCGGGAGGCGGTCCATAATTGAAGCCCTCGTTGCCGACATCGGCGAGACCTGCAATTTTGTTATTCGATCGGGCGATAAAGTGCTTTGGCTCGATCGTGTGGAAACTCAAGATCCCGTCCGACTGCATCTCGAGCCTGGCCTTCGAGCGCCGTTGGCTTGCACAGCGGCCGGGAAGCTATTCTTAAGCTACATGGCCGAAACTGAGATAAAAAAGATCCTGGAGCGAGAGCCGTTGAAGGCCTATACAGAAAAAACAAATACCCATCTCCCCTCGCTTTTACGAGAGCTCGTCACAATTCGGAAGACTCGGCTGAGTATTGATCGGGGCGGATTCATCCAAGACACTACGGCAGTGGCGGTCCCCGTGGAGAACGCCTCGGGCGGCGAGCTTATCGCGGCACTATCGGCGCACGGACCCTCTTACCGTTTCAGCCCAACTGCGCTTCAACGCATGATCCCGAAGCTCAGGGATGCGGCCCAGAGGCTGAAGGGGGACTCTCTCAAAGGTGGGTAGGATGACCGAAGAGAGACAGGGGTCCAACCTCGGTATTCTTGACCATCTACATTGACTTAAGAATCAGGAGTCCTGCCTTTAGCCGTGCATCTATCTCCGCGCGAGTCTCTGCAACAGAGCTCTCTGTCCAGTCCCAAATTCCTGCAAGGTCTTTCATGCCGCGACGTCCTTGCGCGAGCTTCGCAAGAATCGTGGGAGAGAAGACAGTGCTGCTGGTCAAATTTGGATAAAGCGCTGTGCCGGCAGCGGCATTCGTATCCCAGCCAGACATTTCCTTTTGCAAAATCGGGCCGCAAGCAATGAACCTAAAACCAAATCCGAATCTCACAGCCACATCAATATCCTCCGGGCTCGCAACACCCTCATCAATTAGATAGAGGGCTTCACGCATCAGGGCATGCTGGATTCGATTTGCAACAAATCCTGGAATATCCTTTTTCACCCAGATGGGCCTCTTACCAACCTCCTCGAGCCAACGAATAAGCTTTTGAGCGCAACCCGAGTCACTCGAATCACAGCCTACCACCTCTACAAGGGGAACGATATGAGCTGGCATAAAGAAGTGGGCCCCCAAAACGCGTCCCGGATTTTTGAGTCCCTGAGAGATGCTCGAGATCGCCAACGTCGACGTGTTACTCGCGATGACGGTGCATTCACTTGCAAACTCCTCGACCTGTCTCAAAAGTGACTGCTTGAGTGCAAGGTCTTCAGTAACAGCCTCAATAACAAGATCAAGCTCGGACCATTCCACCTGAACCAAGCTAGCGAGGCTCCGAAGTGCACCGAATTGCAAGCCCGTTGGGTCCATCTGATCCCGAGCCGCGACGACACGGACTTCAAGGGTCTCTCGGGTCTTTTCAGAGGGGCTCATCACTTGAACGTCCCATCCGTGACCCTGAAAAACTGCAGCGATGCCGCTGCCCATGATGCCCCCGCCAAGCACTAATAACTTTTTTGATTTCACGTGATCAGCCTAAAAACCCTCTGCTTTAATCAAAACGGCCGCCCTCTCTGCAATAGCAACAGCTGCCGCATTGGTATTGCCTGAGACTAGGGTCGGCATCACGGAGCAGTCCACAACGCGCAGGCGCTCAACGCCACGAACGCGCAACTGCTCATCGACCACCGATGCATCATCGCAACCCATCTTGCAGGTACCCGAGGGATGAAATATCGTCGCCCCAGTATTGCGAACAAACTCAAGGATCTCATCGTCTGTCTGACACGATGGTCCTGGCTTGTGCTCGCGGTCGACATAGGTCCGCATGGGTGCGCTCTGCGCGATTGACCTGGCAAGACGAACCGCGGCTACTGCCGTTTTACGATCCAGCGCAGTTGATAGATACCGAGGAGACATTGAGGGCGCATCGAACGGATCCGCAGAGCGCAATCGAAGCTGACCACGTGACTCTGGGCGCAGTTGACATACGGAAACGGTAAAACCTGAGAACTTGTGAACCTCGCCCCCAGCCATGTCGGCTGAGAGGGTCGCCACATGAAATTGAATATCTGGACGATTGTCTGGGGCAAGCGCCGAGCGAGCAAAGCAACCACCTTGATTGACGCCTACGGCAAGAGGTCCTGACCGCGTTAGCAGCCACTGCAGTCCAATCCCAAGCCGTCCCGACCAGGAACGCAGTTGATCGTTCGTGGTGATGGGTTTTGTGCACTCGTAAATTAAACGAATCTGCAAATGATCTTGTAGATTTTCACCAACACCCGGCAGGTTCACGCGAGTCGCAATTCCGATTTGCTCTAAGTGCTGGGCGGGTCCAATTCCCGAGAGCATGAGGATTTGCGGTGACTGTAAAGCACCGGCAGATAGTATGACCTCCCGGGACGCTTGGGCCACATGCTCAATATCTTTTCGAACGTAGCGAACGCCGGTTACGCGGTTCCCAGTCATCACAAGGCCCGTAGTTCGTGAACCTGTTAACACGACCAAGTTCTCGCGGCGCTTGGCTGGCCTGAGGTAAGCGACAGCGGTACTGCATCGAAAGCCCTTATGCGTGGTCAGTTGGTAATAGCCGACGCCCTCTTGGGTCGCACCATTAAAGTCCTCATTTCGGGGGATGCCTATAGCGACAGCGCCATCCACAAACGCCTCAATGAGCTCGTGTCTCGCGCCGATATCCGAGACGCGCAAAGGGCCTGTCGCGCCATGAAATAAACTGGCGCCACGCTGATTACCCTCCGACTTTAAAAAATATGGAAGCAAGTCGCTATAGCTCCAGCCCGCGTTTCCGAGAGCTGACCAATGATCAAAGTCCTCGCGCTGACCTCGAATGTAAATCAACCCATTAATTGCGCTTGATCCCCCCAGAGTTTTACCCCGAGGCCAATAGATTTGGCGACCATTCATGTTTGGCTCGGGGTCAGTGTAGAAACACCAGTTGTAGCGTTTGCTCCACATGGTTTTACCGTAACCAATAGGCAAGTGGATCCAAAACGAATCATCCTTCGGGCCCGCCTCTAGAAGCAGCACCCGTACACTCGGATCCTCTGATAACCTCGCCGCAAGCACACACCCAGACGAGCCAGCCCCCACTACAATGAAATCGAATGTATTCATCTCTGCCCTGCCGGGGCGCTCGAGGACTCGTCTGTCTGTGGTCTGAATTTCGGGATTACCAAACCGCTCCCTAGGGGCTCAAAACAGGCGACGACACGCTGACCTATGAAAATGCTCTCTGGGGCGCACCCGATCACTTGGGCATACATCCTGGGACCATCATCAAGATTCAATAGCGCAACCACCACAGGCAACTCTCTCTCCCAAGCAGGATAATTCATCGCGACCACTCGGGATACGGTAAAACTGTAGATCGTGCCTGAGGGTTTTGCGTCAACCCACGGGAGATCCCGAGAGCCGCACTCAATGCACCAAGGCTTCGGGAAAAAGTTATAGGTGCCGCATTGTCCGCATCGCTGGAGCACGAAGCGGCCCTCCTTCGCGGCACTCCAGAATGGTTGCACTAGTTGTGACATTGATGGTGTCGGCTTATCCAAGATTCAGTCCCCGGCTCACAGGTCATTACCGAAAATCAGGGACACACAGCTACGTCCTGGCCGACCATAAGGAATGCCACCGAACCCGCATGAGGCGCCGATCGTTGCACCCTTGATCTGGCGTTCTCCCGCCTCCCCGCGAAGCTGAGTGACTGCCTCAACGAGCGGCATGAATCCTCCAACAGCGCCGCCGGGTTGCCCCCCAGAGAGTTGACCACCATCGGTGGAAAGCGGGAAGTCCCCGTTGAACCTTAGATCTCTCTCTTCAACGAAAGCCCCACCACTCCCTTTGTCACAAAAACCCCAATCCTCAATTGTCATGATTGAAATGAATGGGTAATCGTCATAGGGCTGAAAAAACTGAATTTGGTCTCGGGCTACACCTGCCATGGCGAAAGCGTCGGGAACTGCTTGCGCAAACCCCGTCGTCGTGATGTCCGGCTGACTCCGCGAGCCGTGATAGTAGTTATTCGATTCGCCGAATCCGAGCAGATAAACAGGTCTCTCCGTAATCGCTCTCGCACTCTCTTTTGACGCCACAACGAATGCAAGTCCGCCATTCACGATCGGCACGCAATCCAACAGGCGAATCGGGTCAGAAAGCATTCTTGATTGCAAGTAATCCTCAAGTGCGAATGGCTTACGATAAATCGCTCCCGGATGAAGGGTGGCATGAAAACGATTATTCACCGCAACCTTACCCGTCTGCTCTGGGCGGAGCTGGAACTGATGCTTGTAGCGCTGATAGACAAACGCAAACTGCGCGGTTGCACCCATGATCCCGAAGGGGCCCTGGAAGTCCCAAAAAACTCCGCGGCTTCGCTCGGGTGAGAGGGGCAAGCCAGGCGCGACAGATGGAATTCGGAGCGGCGTGTCCGCGCCAACCACTAAAACCCGGTCTATAGTTCCCGACTTAATCATGGCGGCTGCTCGAATCAGCATGGTGGAGGCTGATGCACCTCCTTGATCGCCTCGGATCAACACCTTCGCATTGATGCCCAGGTTTTCAGCGGTAGCGGCTGACCAGTTAACCGTATGGGCCGTCTCTGCGTGAGCCACTGCAAGACCCTGTCCATCAAAATCCGCCTTGCTCATCCCGGCCGAGGAGAGTGCAAGCTCGGCAGCCCACGCAATATAGTCGTCCACCGAAAGTACGGGTTCTTCAGGTTTCGCCCGGCTAAAAGGTGTTCTCCCGTAGCCGACGATCGCGACATCGCCTCTCATTGATCATCCTCGGCGAAAACCATCAGGCAATCGACCGCAATGGGTCCACTATCACCCACCAACACGGGGTTCAGGTCAAGCTCGTTTAACACCAAGCGCATTTCATAGGCCCATTTTGAGAGATCAGCAAGAAGCTGGGCAATGGAGTGACGATCTACGGCTGGACTGCCGCGAACGCCGTCCAGCAGAGTCCGCATGCGAAGTTCATTAAGCATACGCAAACCCTCCTTCGGGCCAAAGGGTGCTTTCCGAAATACAACGTCGCGTAAGACCTCAACCAGAACTCCGCCTATGCCAACCATCACAATCATCCCGAAGACCGGGTCGCGTCGGACCCCCACAACAAGCTCCACGTGACCTCTCATCATTGGCTGCACAACCACACCAACCACTCGGGCTGACGGAGCATTTGCAATGAGGCGATCGAAAGCTTGCGAGATATCCTCTGGGGTCGACAGGTTGAGTGCAACACCCCCTACCTCGGTCTTGTGAGTGATGTCTGGAGCTTCTATTTTTAATGCGACCGAATGAGCGCCGAGCGACCTCCAGAAAGAGATAGCCTCCTGCGCTGATACAGCCAAAAAGGCCGGCACTATGGGGATCCCAGCCTCGAGCAGTCGCCGGGTCGCTTCAACGGTGGGCTGCACACCGTATTGGACTGACTCTAAAGAAGCAGCCACCTCAGGCGTAGCGCACCCCTCTTCGTGGAATCTCCTGATATTCGCATGATGAGTCGCCAATGCGGCCGCAGCCTCAACAGCGCGCTCGCCTGCGCCAAAAACGGGGATTCCTGCTGCACGAAGGCGCTTCACAGCATCTGCTGGTGCCGCGACCCAGCAGACAAACAATGGCTTTGAAGTGGCTGCGTGGGCCTGCTCGAAAATAGAGACCAGCTTATCGATATGAGCATGCATCAACTGAATCCAAGCAATCGCAATATCAATCTTCGGATCTTCAAGCAATACTTCGACCGAATCGATCAAAAGCCCTGGCTCTGCGACGAATTGTCCGGTGATATCTACGGGGTTCGCAGCCGCTCCAAAGGACGGCATAAAACTGAAGAGTTTTTTCTTGGTGTCCTCGCTCAATTCCGGAACGGAGAGACCCACCTCCTCCGCGCGGTCCACCATCATCACGCCTGCGCCCCCAGACTGAGTGACGATCCCCACGCCGAGGCCGCTCGCGCAGCGGGGCTGGCTAAGCGCCTCCAGAATATCGAGCATCTGCTCCTCATTCCTCGCGCGAAGAACACCGTATTGTCGAATCACAGCATCAAAAATCGAATCAGATACTGCCAAAGCACCCGTATGGGACGCTGCTGCTCTAGCGCCAGAGGACATTCGACCGACTTTCGTTAGCACAAGAGGCTTGCCGAGTTGCTGGCACTTGCGAGAGAGTGCCACAAGCTGGTCACCGTCTTCGAGGCCCTCTAGGTAGCCAGCCGCAAGCTTGATGCGCGGATCCTCGATCACGGCCGACATGAGCTCGACAAAACTCAGATCCACCTGATTGCCCGTATTGATGAAGTAACCCAGACCGAGCCCTCGTTCTCTAATCAGAGCTGCGATTGCTGTTCCAAATGCGCCTGACTGCGTGACGAATGCTACTGGGCCTGCTCCCGTCTCGCCGTCCGCGTATTGACTGAAGGTTGCGTAGACATTTTCAAACGCATTAATAAACCCCAGACAGTTTGGACCACAGAGCACAACTCCCGCGCTCTCGGCCGCAGCTTTGAGATCCCGCTCAAGGGCTGCCCCGTTCACACCCATCTCTCGGAATCCGGAGCTAAATACGACCGCACTTCGTACCCCTCTCTCACCAAGCGCGCGGACGCTCGGCACGACCTCCTTTGCCGGAACCGCAATGATTGCCATGTCAACGGCGACAGGTAAGGCCTGCACGGACGGATAACAAACCAACCCCGCAATTTCGGCATACTTTGGATTGACGGGGTAAACCTCTCCTGAAAATCCTTTTTCAAGAAGATTCTTTAGAGGCCTGCCATTTATCTTTGATAGATCGGCAGACGCGCCAACGACAGCGATTGACTTTGGATAAAGGAACTTCTGAATCGCTTTGCCACGGTTCTCAAGCATCGTTACCATCCCTCACCCTGGCAGGAATTATTAGCTGAAAAATCGGATCCGCGTTGCTGAATTAGGGACATAGCGCAAATAGTCACCCTAGGGCTCGGCTCGGATAACGCGACAACCTGGCCCGGGGGTCGGAGCCGCCACCGCAGACGCCTTAGGGCCGGCAGGACGTGCCTTCATGGCACATCCAGAGAGCGCCAAAAGACTGGCACAGACTTCCCTTGTCGGATGCATGGACGTCTCCTGTGATCTGCTTTATTCGAAAGAGTATGCAGCAGACCCGGCGCTGCTATGTCAGCACCGCTAATGAACTCCTCCTCGATGCAAAACATGTCTTGAGCGATGGAGATCTCTTGCGCGAAGTCCGCTGGATGAATGCTCCGGGGACGCGTAAAGGCCCCGACTGCGAAAGCGCAGATCATTTTGAAGAAAGAGTTGCAGCATTAGCGCTTTGAGGATCACCTTCACAAAGGGCGGCTCGCCGCGCAGCAACTCTCGAAGGGTCTCAGCCTCGATAAGCTTACAGGTCACCTCATCGAGGGCGCGCGCCGAGATGGTGTGGGCTCCGCCGGTGAGAATTGACTGCTCTCCAAAGTAGCTGCCGGGATCGAGAATTGTGAGCGCATGTCCGGTATCAGGGTCGAACAACTCGATGTGGCCCGTCAACAGGATCATGAGTCGCTCCGCAGGCTCTCCTCGAGAGAAAAGCAGGCCATTGGGCTCAATACGAATCACATCAGGTGGCAGCGGCAGCTGTGCTGAGGCCTTAGGCTGCGCCGCCGGCTGGGGGTGAGAGCCCACGCTGGACTCAGACCCCTTTGACTCTTTGCGCGCCGGTCTCGCGGGGCTTGCTAGCGGTTCGGGTTCGGGGGGCGCAGCCCCGCGCGCCTGCAAAAGAGCATCCTGCTTTGGGTCGGGGTGCCAGTTGGAGAGCCTGGGAATAAACTCCTCTGGAACAGGCTCACGCGACCCAGGAACTTTGAGCGCACTCATGAGCACCTGGGCAGCATGGCGGTTTCCTTCGCGAATGGCTCGGGCGCGCCAGCGCGCATGGATGTAGATCTCTTCGAGATCACGCGCCTCATTGAGAGACATCAGCCAGCCATCCAAGGAGGGGTTACAGCCGACGAGCCAAGTATTCGGCCCGTGGTCAGGCGCACGAGGCTCTTAATGCCACCGCTAAGCCTCTCGGTATGGGACAAGAAAAGGTCAGCAGGAAGATCCTTGCAATTGAGAGCTTTGTGAGCCCGATACTCATGAGGCAGCGGAAGCTGGCAGATCGCCTCGGCTAGGCCAAGAACGCTTCCAGGTCCCAAAAAGAACTCATCCTCTGCCGAGCGAACCACAACCTCACCGGTCACAACCAGCAGACCACGGTCGGGGACCTCGTTGGGCTCAAAAAGAAGCTGATCGACCAGAAAGATACAGGTCTTTAACGCGGGGCTCGCGCTCAATTGATAGAGAAGTCGCTCTTGGCCCGAGAGTTGCCGCTCTGCAAAAAACTTTACCCGTGCCTCATCACCTGCCTTAACGCTGAGGTCTCTGAAGGTCGTGTTGTCAACATGAAACGCAACTCGGGCCATGCAAGGCTCCACGACGCTCGGAATGGAGTCGTAACGCTACCACGGGCGCATGACCTCTTGACTCTCATTTGAGGGTCCACTCTTTTGCTGACCTGTTTCAGGACACTTCATGAGCAGGGTATGCTAACTTCAGCCAATGATGCCCCGTCATGGCCGCTCGCCTCTCCTAGCCCTTGCGCTCGCCCTCTGCGTCTCTCTGAGTCATCTGTACGGGGCGTGGCACGGGGTTGCTCATTTCGAGCGAACAATTTGTGCGGAGTCTTCCTCAATTGAGGGGGCCAATGGCGAGGGCTCCCACCCTCACAGCGCTCACACCTGCGTCAGCCTAGACGGGCTCTGCTCGGGCTTAACTCCAGTTAGCTTCGGGCTTAGCTGTCCAACAGTTTCGTTCCGCGATGTTTTGAGTGCGGCTATGCTGACGGCTCCGCACGTACAACTTGCTTGGCTTCGCCCAAGTGCTCGAGATCCCCCAGGAATTTCCATCGCTTAAAACGATGTGTGCGTCCCATTGCGCGGACGTTCTTGAAATTTCTTGGAGAAGATCATGAGAGTTGGGATCCCGCTTGCCATTTGCATGGCGTTGTTGTTTACGAGTGCTCTCCCAGTGGCTGCGCAGGAAAAGGCTATCAGCCTTGAGACCGTGGTGGTGATTGGGGAGCGCATTGAACCCGAGGCTATTGCCAAGCCGTTAAACGTAATGGACCCCGATGAACTCGCGCGTCGTCAAGCGACGACCCTGGGAGAGACACTACGAGGCCTCCCAGGGGTCTCGGCAACAGGATTCGGGCCCAATGCGAGTCGTCCCGTCATTCGTGGCCAGGATGGCGATCGAATTAAAATTTTGCAGAACTCTTCGCCCACGAACGATCTCTCTGGGATGAGTTTTGATCATGCGGTGGCGGTGAGTCCCTATGCGCTCGAGCAGGTTGAGATTCTGAGGGGGCCTTCAGCCCTGCTCTATGGGGGCAGTGCCGCTGGGGGTGTCGTGAATATGGTCAATCGGCGCATCCTGCGCAGCCGTCTGGATGAGGCAAGCCGCTCAGTCGACGTGAGGGTCGATGGGGCCAATGACAATCGTCAGGGCGCATTTGAGCTGGAATCCCAGGTGGGAGACGACTGGTTTCTGCACCTAGATGGCTTTGCCCAGAAAAGCGGTGAGACGCGAACGCCCCTCTTTACGGACGGGGACTCGATCACCGGCAGGCGTATTCGAAATAGCGCAGCCGAGTCAAACGGCGTTGGGCTCGGACTCTCCAAGGTCAGAGGGGCCAATTACTGGGGGTTCTCGATTGAATCGGACCAATCCAACTACGGGGTCCCAAAGGAGACTTCCACCAGAATCGACATGAGCCGGCAGCGATTAAGTTTCGCCGCAAATCAGGCCCTGGATGGGTTGTTTGACCTCATTCGGGTGCGCGCTGGAGTAACCGATTATCAGCACAAGGAGTTATCGGACTCCGTGACCTCGTCAACGTTCAAGAACCAAGCCAACGACATTCGTCTAGAACTGTCCCATCGCCCTGTAGGCGGTTGGAAGGGGTTGGTCGGACTGCAATGGGAATACTCGGACTTGAATGTTTTGCCAGGGACGGAGGACCCGCTTATGCCGCGCACGAGGTCGCCAAAGCTGGGCTTGTTTGCGCTGGAGGAGGCCTCGATAGGCCCCGGCAGACTTCGGGTGGGCGGACGAATTGAACAAGCCCAAGTCGAGGCAGAGCGAACCTTTAGCGTTGTTAACTTTACCCCTGTTGGATCGACGACGACGGATGGGGCTGCTCGGACCCGATCCTTCAACCCCCTGTCTGCCTCAGTGGAATATAGCGTGCCCCTCGCAACCCGAAGCAGCCTGAGCACCTCGCTGTCTCATGTTCAGCGAGCTCCTTCCAACTACGAACTCTTTGCAACAGGTGTTCACGGCGCAAGCGGACTCTTCGAAGTTGGAAACGCCAACCTTAATAGGGAAAAAGGCAATCATCTCGACCTCACGCTCACTCATCTTGAGGATAAGAGCCGGCTTAAGGCTTCCGTTTTTTATAGCAGCTATTCCAACTACATAACGCTCATCAGGCGAGCAGGCATAACCTTTGCCCAGGACGGCGAGACCTACCCCGTATATGACTCGTCAGGAGTGGCCGCTAAATTCTATGGCGCTGAATTAGAGCTCTCAACGTCACTTAAGCAAGCGGCTTGGACAATAAGTCCGCGACTGACCTACGACTACTTGATTGGTAAAGATGTATCGAATGACGCCTACATCCCTCGCCAAACCCCTCAGCGCCTTACCCCCTCACTTGATCTGCGCTCGGGGCCATGGTTGGTCAGGGGAGAGGTTCAGATGGTGGGTAAAGCCAAGCTGGGCGAAAACGAGACCGTCCAAGCCGGAAGCTACTCTCTGGTTAATGTGCTTGCAGAGCACCAACACAGAGGGATTACTTATTTCATAAAGGGAACAAATCTCACCAATCAACTGGCGTTTAATGCCAACACAGTCGACGCCGTCAGGCAGTACGTACCCCTTGCTGGGCGCGCCGCTATGGTTGGCATGAGAGCGTTCTTCTGAGCCCCCAAGGCACCCGAGGGTTCGCCCCTTAACTACCTCCAAACCAGTTGTAACCCTGATCCTCCCAGAAACCACCTGGATTTATGTTTGTTACGAAAACTTCCTGGATGTACTTCGGATTCTTGTACCCCAACTTAGTGGGGATCCGAAGCTTGAGCGGGTAGCCGTACTTTGCGGGCAAGGTTTCGTCAGCATAGGTGAGCGTGAGTAGCGTCTGCGCATGCAGAGCTGTTTGCATGTCGATGCTCGTGTGATAGTCGTGGCAACGAAATCCGACGTAACGGGCGGTGGTGTCGGCTTCGATTGAAGCAAGAAAATCGCTAAACCGAACCCCGCCCCATTTCCCAACCGCACTCCATCCCTCTACGCAAATATGGCGAGTAACTTGACTGGTCTGCGGCAAGGACCCGAGCTCCAATAGGGTCCAGTCTTTTTTTCCCCTCACCAGTCCGGACACCTTCAGCTTGAAGTTGGTCGGACTGGGGCGAATCTCGTGCTCCTCGTAATAGGCGTTAAAAGGAAATGGCTTGGTGATCATCTCCTCCGAATAGGTAGGAGCCATTTTGTCGGGATCAAACAGCCATCCCTGAAAACGATCATTGAAGCGCGACATCACCATTAGCGCCTTCTCAATCGAGTCATCGTCCGAGAGTGTGCAACCGCTCAACATACTGATCGCACCGAGGCTCAGAACTTTTTTCCCGAACATTCTCCTCGCTGGCGCATCTAGCCCTCTATACACATCCGAGACGATCTCTTTCGCGTGAGGGGAGAAAAATTTTCTTTGCATGACGACCTCACCTTCCTCGGGTCATGATTAAAAGGGTCTTCGGCACCAGAGCAACCATGATGATGTGGACTACAAGAAAGAAGACCGCAAAAGTCATCGATAAAAAATGAACCACCCGGGCACTATCGAAGCCGCCCATTAACGCGCTCAGGGTACTGAACTGAACGGGCTTCCAGATCGCCAGTCCCGAGAGAACCAGAATCACAACATCGAGGATGATCGCGAGATAGGCTAGCTTTTGAATAGTGTTGTAGTGACTCAAATCTTCGTGGGAGAGTTTGCCCCTGAGGGTATTTAGAACATCCTCAAGCAACTCTTTCGGCCTCAAAGGAAAGAATTTTTGGCTCAGCCGACCGGTAACAATGTTCCCAGTAAGGTAGAAGAGCCCGTTAACCACCAGAAGCCACATAAAAGCGAAATGCCAAAGGAGGGCCCCGCCGAGCCACCCACCGAGAGTGAGCTCTCGGGGCACGAGGAAGTCAAAAATTGGAGATGCGTTATAGATTCTTAGCCCGCTAAGCACCATGATGACGACCGCGATCGCGTTGAGCCAATGAGTGACTCGCACGTAGAGTGGAGCTATGGGACGGTCGCTGGATGTGGCCATTCAAGTTCTCCCGTTTCCTTGTCTCTGAACTGACGCCAGCGCGAAACTTTCAGGCATGCATCCCGAATAGGCTAAGAACTTTTGGGCTGCAAGGCCACTCGAGCCACAAGGAGCTGATACAGCACGAAGGCCATCGGGATTAAAGCGATACCCATCGAAATCCACGCGCCAATCTCTCCCTCGGGTCCATAGGGCTCGGTTGCGATATGCACCCATGCGTTATCAACGAAGGGCAGCATGTCTACCTCGGAGAACTCATGAACTGAGTAAAAAACCAGTTGCACCATAAAGAGCAACATAAATATTCCACTGGCCTTGAAGAAAAGTGGCAAGTTAATCTGCCTCCCAAAACGCACCCACAAACCCGCAACGGCCGCCGCGGCAACAAGGCCTAGCGAGCCGCCGAGAAGGAGGTTCGGAGACTGAGAGGCGTTCACCATCGAGGCGATGACGGTGGCCGCCTCAATGCCCTCTCGGGAGATCATGAGAAAAATAAAGGCAAACAAGGCGGCCTTGGTTGACAGGCTCGGACCCTCTTGAAGCCGTGCCAGCCCATCTCTAATTTCCTGAGCCATCTTAGGCCCCAGCCTAAACATTTGAACCACGCAGGTGAGAATGAGAAAGGCAGCGCACAGCGCCATGACGCCCTCCCAAGCAGGGTTCATCGCCCCGATTGATGCAAGAACGACGCCCGTCACCACAGAAAAGACGACTGCAGAACCAATGGCGGAGTAGGCGGTTGACAACAGCGCGAACCGCTGTGTTTGGCGAAGATAAGTCAGTGCGATCGCCACAATAAGAAGGGACTCGAGGCCCTCACGAAACATCACCACGAATAACTCTGTCATCTCGCCCCCAATGTCAATAATAATGAGAATGCTTATCATTTTTGAGGCTACCCCTTGTCAGTAACGGCGTCAACCCCCCCCCACAACAAGAAATCGCAGGGCCAATGCTCAGGGTGTGGATGGGGATGAGGGCGGGTGCTTGGAGGTTAATTACTTGTTCACTACAGGCCGCTAGAGTGTTGTAGGCTAATGAAAACGT
>Ga0214923_10002880_pt1 | contig 22213 bp, 19 predicted proteins | sample LL1510_MetaG_FD_177993 | JGI IMG/M metagenome (GOLD analysis project Ga0214923, IMG submission 177993) | Freshwater microbial communities from Lake Lanier, Atlanta, Georgia, United States - LL-1510 | ecosystem: Environmental > Aquatic > Freshwater > Lake | place: USA: Georgia | collected...
GCTAGACGTTTAGGATATCCTATTATGGAAGTTGAATTGCAAGATATCAACTTTTATGCTGCTTTTGAAGAAGCAATTACTACTTACGGAAATGAATTATATGCATTTCAATTAAGAGACAATTTATTAAACGTTATAAACACTCCAACATCTTCTAACCTCAGTACTGCTCTTATTACTCCTAGTTTAGCAAACACTATTAGAATGTCTCAACAATATGGAGTTGAAGCAGGTGTGGGTGGAAATGTTACTTGGTATAGTGGTTCATTTGTCACTACAGCAAGTATTCAAGATTACGATTTAGGAGCTTGGGCAGTAAGCCAAAGCATATCAGGTGGAATTGAAGTTAAAAGAATATTCCATTACGGCCCTCCAGCAGTAACTCGTTTTTACGATCCATATGCTGGTACAGGTTTAGGTACTCAAAACTTAATGGATAGTTTTGGTTTTGGAGCCTATTCTCCATCTGTTAACTTTGTTTTAATGCCTGTAAATTATGATGTACAAGTAATTCAAGCAATTGAATTTAATGATACAATTAGAAAATCAGCATACTCATTTGAACTTATAAACAATAAATTAAGAATATTCCCAATTCCAGATCAAAGTGGAGTTAATATTTATTTTCAATATATAAAATTACAAGACAGACTAGATTCAATTGTAAACACTGGATCGGCTGCTGTCGTTACAAACCCATCAAACGCCGGCTTCCAAAACCCAGTTTATTCAAGAATAAATTCTATTGGTCGTCAATGGATATTTGAATACACTTTATCATTATGTAAAGAAATATTAGGATACGTTCGTGGAAAATATACACAGGTACCTATCCCAGGAGCTGAAGTTACTTTAAATCAAAGTGATTTAATTACTGCTGCCACAGCTGAAAAAACAGCTTTACTTGAAAGATTAAGAACATTTTTAGATGAAACATCAAATCAAAAAATGTTAGAAAGAAAACAAGCTGAAACTGTAGCTCGTCAAAGTGAATTAGGTCAAGCACCAATGACCATTTTTATAGGATAATATGGCACTATTTGGATCATCTAGAGACGTTTCTGCAATAAGAAAAGTTAACAGAGAACTGTTGGGCAATGTAATGTCTCAACAATGTGTTCTTTATAAAGTTAACTTACAAAAAACTGTATCTAACATTTATGGAGAATCTACAGGATATAGATATTATACAGAACCTACTATATTGTTTGTTAGAATAACTAGAACAGACCCAGGATTTATAGCTACAGATGTTGGTCCGGATTACGATAGAACTTTAACATTTTCATTTTTAAGAGATGATTTAATAGAAGCTGGTGTTAATCCTGAACTAGGAGATATAATAATGTATTACGATGATTATTTTGAAATAGAACAATCATTTGATAACCAATTATTTGTAGGTAAAAATCCTGATCATCCTTACGGTGTAAATCCAACAAACCCAGGTTTAGAAAACTTTGGCTACTCAGTATCTGTAAGTTGTACAGCACATTATGTGCCTGCAGATAAAGTAAACTTAACTAAAGAAAGACCATAATGGCAAATAGAAAACCTACACCTAAAACTCAAAGAGAAATTAGCATTTCTCAACAGGAACCCTATCAACAAGGAGGACCGGGTTTTCAACCTACAGGAAATCCTAATAATAGTGGAGAAATTAATAGAGGAGAGCAATTAAGTTTTAGAAATGATACTGTTAAACCATTTACTTTAGGTATTCAAGATATTGATGAAGCTATTTATTATTATTTTACTGAAGTAATAAAACCGTTTGTTATACACAATGGTCAACGAATAGCAGTCCCTATAGTTTATGGTAATCCTGAGAAGTGGAAGTCAATTCAAAAAGACGGTTACTATAGAGATAAAAACGGAGCAATAATGACTCCGTTGTTAGTTTTTAAAAGAGATGACTTAACTAAAGTTAGAACTATAGGAAATAAATTAGATGCAAACCATCCAAATTTGTATAGTTCTTTAACCAAAGCGTACTCAGCAAAAAACTTTTATACTCCATTTAATGTACTAAATAACATTAAACTTGAAAAAGAACAATATGCTGTAGTAATACCTGACTATGTTACAATAAAATATAGTTGTGTTATATACACTTACTATGTAGAACAAATGAATAAAATTGTTGAAGCAATTAATTATGCATCAGATTCGTATTGGGGTGACCCCGCACGTTTTAAATTTAGAGCAATGATTGATTCATTTAATACTGTTGTAGAAGTAGTTGATGGAAGAGATAGAGCAGTTAAAAGTACATTTGATATTAAACTAAACGGTTACCTAATATCAGATGTTATACAAAAAGATTTAAATGCTATCAAGAAAATACCTACAGTTACTAAAGTTGTGTTTGGTGTAGAGTCTACTAGTAACATAAATCAAACACCTCCTCCATCAAAAGAAACAAATTAAATTTGGAAATTAATAAACTTGTTATAAATTAATGTTATTATGTTCGTAGAAAAAAACAACGCAGAAAAAAAATTTTTACTTGAAGAAGAATTTAATACTCTTAAACAATTAAATTCATCTACACAAGAATTAATTACAAAGTTTGGTCAACTTGAATATCAATTTCAAATTATTGCCGAACAAAAACAGATACTAATAGACGAATTAAAAAAAGTTCGTGCATCTGAGGTTGGGTTTACCCAAAATCTCCAAAATAAATACGGGTCTGTAAATATCAATATCGAGACGGGAGAAATTACGTCACTAGGCTAGTTTTTGAGCCCTTTTTGGATATTTATAATCAACAAAAACAAATTAAATATCTAAAAACATGGCAGAAACTTTAATATCTCCTGGTGTACTTGCTAGAGAAATCGACCGCTCACAAGTATCATCTCAACCAGTAGCTGTAGGCGCAGCAATTATAGGTCCTACAGTAAAAGGTCCAGTAGAACTACCTACTGTAGTATCATCTTATAGTGATTATGTAAATAAATTTGGTGATGTATTAGTTAGTGGTAGTGATACTTATTCGTATTTCACTTCAATAGCAGCTTACAATTATTTTAATAATGGTGGAGACTCATTATTAGTAGCTCGTGTAGTAACAGGTTCATATACCTCAGCTACAAGTACTGCAATTAGTGCTAGTACAACCGCTTCTTCTCAACCAGCATTTGTTCTTAAAACAATATCTAAAGGTATTATTATGAACAGTTCTGGAGCACTAGATTCTGCAGGTGCTTTAATAAGTGGATCTGTTGATAATATCCGTTGGGAAATTGTTAATCCAAGTACTTCTTCTGGTACTTTTGATTTATTAATTCGTCAAGGTAATGATATTACTAACAATAAAATAATATTAGAAACATTTGCTGGTTTATCATTAGATCCTAAATCACCTAATTTTGTATCTAAAGTAATTGGTGATTATGTTTACAATTATAATTCTAGTACTAATCAAATTGAATTAACTGGTAGCTTCGCAAACAACTCAAAATTTGTTTATGTATCATCAGTTAACTTATTAACCCCAGATTATTTAGATAATAATGGTGTAGCTAAAAACCAATATACTGCTTCTATTCCTTTAGCAGCTAGTGGCTCATTTAATGGTGCTACTGGTGATGTAAAGGGTGGAGCTAATTTCTACACAGCTATTACTGCTAACAACACTCAAGGTTTAGATGCAGGTTGCTATACTAATATGGTTAACTTGTTAAGCAACAAAGATGATTATCAGTTTAACATTTTAATTACTCCGGGTATAGTAAATGAATTACATTCAAACACAATCAGTACAATAATTACAAACACTCAACAACGTGGTGATAATATTTTTGTACTTGACCCAGTAGATTATGCATCAACCTATACTTCAGCAATTTCTCAAGCTGCTTCACGTGATACTTCATATGCTGCTTCATACTGGCCATGGTGTCAAATTCTTGACCCAGGAACTGGTAAAAACGTTTGGGTTCCAGCTTCTACAATGATTATAGGTGTATATGCTTACAACGACTCAGTAGCTGAACCTTGGTTCGCACCAGCAGGTATTAATCGTGGTGGTTTAGGAACTGTAATTCGTGTTGAACAAAAATTAAACCAATCAACTCGTGATGCTCTTTACAATGGTAAAGTTAATCCAATAGCTACTTTCCCTGGCCAAGGTATTGTAGTATATGGTCAGAAAACCTTACAACAAAAACCATCTGCTCTTGATCGTGTAAACGTTCGTCGTTTGTTAATTGCTCTTAAATCATATATTTCTCAAGTAGCTAATACATTAGTATTTGAACAAAATACAATTGCTACAAGAAACATATTCTTAAGCCAAGTTAATCCATACTTATCTTCAGTACAACAAAGACAAGGTTTGTATGCATTTAAAGTGGTAATGGATGATACAAACAATACAGCTGCTGTAATTGATAGAAATCAATTAATAGGTCAGATTTATGTTCAGCCTACTAAAACTGCTGAATTTATCTACTTAGATTTCATCATTACTCCAACTGGCGCAACTTTCCCAGCCTAATAATTTAAATTCTTCCCCTGAAAAGGGGAAGATTTTTTAAAAATTAAATACGTATAATAAACAAAACTAAACACAAAATAAAATGGCAGTATTAAGTCCAAACGAAATATTTTTTACCGCATTTGAACCAAAGGTAAAAAATCGCTTCATTATGTACGTTGATGGCATCCCTACATACATGATTAAAAAAATAGGTGCTGTAAACGTTGAAATGGGTGAAATTAAATTAAACCACATTAACGTTTATCGCAAAATTAAAGGAAAAGCAGAATGGAAAGATATAGACATGACTTTATTTGATCCTATCACACCATCTGGTGCTCAAGCTGTAATGGAATGGGTACGTCTACACCACGAATCAGTAACTGGTCGTGATGGTTATTCTGATTTCTATAAGAAAGATGTAACTATCAACGTATTGGGTCCTGTAGGTGATATAGTAAGTGAATGGATTATTAAAGGAGCATTTATTAAATCTGCAAACTTTGGTGATTATGGTTGGGATGATGAAAACGCAGCTCAAGAAATTTCAGTTAGTTTAGGTATGGATTATTGTATCCTAAATTACTAATTAAATACAAACGTAAAAATAAAATTAAGCTTGCCATTCGGTAAGCTTTTTTTATCTTAAAATATGTATAATAAACATTAAAGTTATTATGGAAAATCAAGTTACACAAGAAACACCAAAATTTAAATTCCCTACAGAAACAATAGAATTACCATCACAGGGGTTACTATATGCTGAAGGTAGTCCTTTAGCAACAGGTCGTATTGAAATGAAGTATATGACTGCTAAAGAAGAAGATATTTTAACTAATCAAAACTATCTCAGACAAGGTACAGTAGTAGATAAATTATTACAATCAATGATTGTAACAAAAATTAACTACGAAGATTTATTAGTTTGTGATAAAGATGCAATTATGATTGCAGCTAGAGTTTTAGGTTATGGAAAAGATTATGTATTTAAATATACTCCTAGTTCAACTGGGGTTGCTGAAGACGTAACTATTGACTTAACTACACTTGAAGAGAAAAAATTAGACGAAAGTTTAGTTAAAACACCTCGTACTAATGAATTTCCATTTATACTTCCTCATTCCGGAAATGAAGTAACTTTTAAACTTTTAACTCACGGAGACGAGAAAAAAATTGAACAAGAATTACAAGGTTTAAAAAAGATAAACCCTAAAGCTAGCCCAGAAATATCAACTAGATGGAAATACATAATTACATCTGTTAATGGTGATAAAAGTAATAAAACCGTTAGAGAATTTGTTGATAATTATTTATTAGCTAAAGATTCTAGAGCATTACGTGAATATATATCTTCTATTGTTCCCGGTGTTAAACTTGAATTTACTTATTCTAATGATGGTTACGTTGAGGAGGGCGTAACCATACCAATTGGGATTACCTTTCTTTGGCCTGACGCATGAGTATAGATTAGCACTTTTTAATACTATCCATGAAATAGTTTTTCATGGTCAAGGTGGTTACGACTGGCATACAGTATATAATATGCCCATTTGGTTGCGTATGTTTACTTTTAATAAAATGAAAGAATACTACGATAATCAAAATACTGCACAAAAAGATGCAGAAGAATCATGGACTAATAAAAATAGTGAAGCCGCAAAAGCTTCAGCAAAAATACCAGATTACGCAAGACAGCCAGCAAAGCGCTCACCTTCGTATAATCCTACAACTTCAACTAAAAAATAACGTTTATCAATATTTATTATATATAATATATAATATATTATCATGGCATTAAACGCAGCAGAGATAGCTAAATTACAAAAACAGCTAGAAGAACTTAATAAAATCTATGAAAAAATAGGTGAAAAACCTATAACTGTAGATATTAGTAAAGCTACTGTTGATGATTTAAAATTAGTTAATGACTATTTATCTGACGCTAAAACATTGTTGGATGATTTAGATGGTGGATTTGGTGGAATTGCTCAAAGTATTAAAAATATAACAAGAGAATGGAAACCGGGTTTTGCAGATCCAACTAAAGAAGCTACTAAATCTTTTACTAAATTAAAAGGCATAGCAGAAAAACTATCAGACGATGTTACCAACATTACTGTTCTAAATAAAAAACAACTCCAACAAAGTGTTGAACAAATTAAATCAGAACAAAAACGCTTAAATGGTTTAAAAGAAGAACTTAAAGCCAAATCTAAACTTTCAGCAGCAGAAGCAGCTTTATTAGCTAACCTTGAATCGGAATATAATGTTACCGAAGATTTATTAACACAAGCAAATAAACGCCTTGATCAAGAAGTAAAAATTCAAAAAACTCTTGGAATTACAGGTAAAATTTTTCAAGGAATTTCTAGTACTCTTGGTAAAATAGGAGTACAAAGTGAACAAATAGAAGAAATTCAAGAACAAATGAGAAAAACTGCCGAAAAAACAGGCAGTCAGTATAGTGTATTAGGAACAGCTATTGGAGGAACTTTTAAAGCTGTAGGAAAATCACTTTCAGATCCTTTAATTTCATTAGGATTATTTGCTAAGGGAATGAAAATGTTGATTGGTTTTGGAAATGAATTTAGTAAAAATATATACGATATAAGTAAAAATCAAGCTATAAGTTATGAATATGCTAGATTAGAAACTCAACGTCTTCAAGACGCAGCAATGGCTTCTAATGATTTATTAGGAACTCGAGAAAATTTTGTTAAAGCAACTAATGAATTAAATGACGCACTTGGACTATCAAACACATACTCAGGTAAACAATTAGAAGATTATAATAATTTAACTCAAAAATTAGGATTAAGTAATGAAGAAGCAGCTCGATACAATGAACTCTCAGCAATGGGAGGAAAAACTGCTGAAAATATTGTTAATTCTGTAGCTAAACAAGCTAAAGGTAATATAAGTAATAAAAAAGTAATTCAAGAAGTAGCTAAAGTAAATGGACAACTATACGCTCAATATAAAGGAAGCCCAGAATTATTAGCTAAAGCAGTTGTTCAAACCCAAAAATTAGGTATGACTTTACAACAAGCTCAAAACATATCTAAGGGTTTACTTAATTTTGAAGATTCAATTACTAATGAATTAGAAGCAGAATTATTAACAGGTAAAGACTTAAATTTAGAAAAAGCTAGATATTTAGCTTTACAAGGTGATGCTGCTGGTGCTGCTGAAGAAGTAGCTAAACAAGTTGGAGGAATAACCCAATTTACAAAATTAAATGTTATTCAACAAGAAGCTTTAGCTAAAGCAGCGGGAATGGGTGTAGATGAATTTACAGATACTTTAAGGAAAAAAGAAGCTATTAAAAAATTAGATCAGGGTAGTTTTAAAGAACAATTTAAAATGTACCAAGCCGAAATTAAAAAAGCTAAAGAGGCAGGAGATACTGAAAAGGCCGCTGCTTTAGAAAAGGCTATGTACAAAAAAGAGGACTTCAAATTAGCCAATATGGAGTTTGATAATGCTGTTAAGGCTCAACAAGCCTTATCTAAAGCTAAAGACTCGTTTGCATCTGCAATAGCTCCTATAATGGAACAAGTTTCCAGATTTTTATTAAAAATAGCTGATTTTTTAAATAATCCTACTGTTAGAAAAGTATTAGCTGTTGCTGGAGGAGTAGCTGGTATAGCTGTTGTAGGTTTAGGAGTAATGGGTGCAATAAATGCTGTTAAAGGTTTTGTAAATAGATTTAAATTCGGTAAACGTGATGGTAGTTCTCCAGCTAACGCCCAATTTGTAGAACCTGTTGGAGGTGGTGGAGGTGGTGGAGGTGGATTTGGTGGAGGTGGTGGTGGTGGTAGAGGATTTGGTGGTAGTATAAGTGGGAGAGGGTTTGGTAGTTATGCTAAAGACATGTTTAAAGGAGGAAGAGCTGGAAAAGTAGCTCGAGGTCGTATGTTTAAAGGTTTAGGAGGTGGTAGAGGTATATTTGGAAAGTTATTAGGTTTAGGTGGATTAGTAACAACTGGAATGGGGTTATATGATGCATTTACTGGAGAAGAAGGAGCAGAAGGAGGATTAACAGAAGCAGGAATGGGAGCGGGAATGATGATGGCTCCAAGCATGATGGGAGCTATGGGTTCTAGAGAAAATGAAGGTGGAGGTAGCACAATATCTAAACCAACACCTTCAAAACCCACAACTCCTAAACCCAAAGTTCCTAAACCTACAGCTGCTAAACCTGGATTTTTTAGTAAAATGGGAAAAAGTATAATGGACTTTGGAGGTAGAGCAACAAAGTTTATGGGAGGAGGATTAGACGCAGTAAAAAATGTTATTAAAAGTCCTATAGTTAAAGGAATAGGTAAAGCATTAGGTCCTATTCTTACAACAGCTATGGCTGTAGGAGATGTTATGTCTTTAATTTCAAATGCTAAAAGTGCTAAAGCAGCTGGAGAAAAAGTAGATGCAGGAAAATTAGGTAAAAGTATAGTCCAATCATCAGTATACCCAATTGCTAACTTTGCTTTAAATGCTGGTAACCTTCTTTTTCCAGGTTTAGGAACAGCAGCATCTTTTATAGATGCTACTTTAGGAGCTTTTGGATATTCTCCTGTTAAGTTTCTTACTGATAATCTAATTGATTTTATTCCAAATGAAGCATTTGGTGGATTAGGTAGATTAGCATTAGGAGAAAATGCAACCCCGGCTGCACCTAAAACTAAAACAGAACCCGTAAAAACTGAACCTAGAAAAATGGCAACGGGTGGTATAGTAACTAAACCTACAAACGCAATTGTTGGTGAAGCTGGACCAGAAGCTGTTGTTCCTTTAAATAAACTAATGCAAGAATTTAAAGAAATGAAAATGTATCTTGCACAAATAGCTAATAAAGAAGGTGCAGTTTATTTAGATTCTACTAAAGTAGGTACCGCTCTTACTTTAAGTACCTCTAAAATTCAGTAATATTTATAATAAACAATTAAAAACATAATACTATGGGATTATTAGACAAATTAACACTTCAAGGATCTACACTATCTATTGCAAATGGTGGACCAGTAGCAATAAATCCATTATCTACTCCTCAATCTGAATTGCAAGAGTATTCACTTAATGGAGCTAATGCTCAAACTGTAAACACTCAATACCAGCAATATATTGATGGAACTACTAATATTTTACCTGCTCCATCACAGTTAGATCTAAACGGAACAACACCCGCTAAATACACCGATAACTTACCACAATAATGGCTTTAATAGATCTTAAAACAGATCTTAAAAGCTTAAAGTATGGTAATGATATTCCTGGAGGAGGTTCAAGTAATCAACCTTACATAAAAACCCCTCTTACTGTTCCCTCAGCTTTAAGCAAATATCTTGGCACTGATTTTTTGCTAAGGGGAGGAGTTATTGGTGCTCCTTTAGAGTCAGCTAATGATATAGCTAGATTAGCTAAATACTTTGCTGATTTTAAATCACCAAGTGGAATATTATTTATAGCTAAACAAAATCTACTCTCTAGAGTAGCAGTGCGAACCCAAGCAGGTGAAGCCCAAATTGGTAAAAGATTACTTAACGACGGCATATACACACCTTTATCTACACTGGCTCAAGCTGGTGTTAGTGCATTTGGTCTTCATTTTAATAAACAGGGATTAAACCCAATCCCAGGTTCTATTGGGTCTTTAGTAACGTATAGTGATATAGTAAACTCAAATGAACCTATTAGTTCAAATAGGTTAGTTGATTACTATAATAGAAAAATTGAATTTAATGGTTTTTTATCAACCGATGGAATTAATGTGCTGGATAAGTATATTGGTGGTCCGGGTTCTATTTTAGGAATAGGTAAAACATTTATTAATTTTGCAGATCAAAGAACCGGTTTAAATAACCCAAGTTATGGAAAAAATTTCTTTTATCTAGATGGAAAGAAAAATTCTTTAACAAATAGAGAAGGGGATGAAAACAATATAATATTACCTATTGGAGTATCAACGTATTATGATACTTACATTGCTAAAAATAATACTCTTTCAACTTTAAACGATTTAGGAGAACCTAAACCAATTCAATCAAACATTAACCCAAGTAGTTCTTCAAATTTTCAATACCAAATATCTCCTGCAGATTCTGCAGTTGTAAATTTATCTTCGTTTCCATATAATGTAGTATATTCGTACGATGAATTAACATCTACCGATTCATATAAAGATAATACTAAAAAAGTATTTGATTTTAGAGCTAAATTAAGAAAAAATCTTGACAAATTAACTAATGAAGATGCTAAAACATCTGGTTACAACATCCTTTCAAATTCTCCAAGTTACGATGTACGAAATATTGAAACTAGAGTTAATTTAGGAGATCCAGGTAATCCGTTTGGAAAAAATATAAGATCATACGTTAAAGGAGTAGGAAGAGAACAGGGTAATGAACAATATAATGGAGCGGCTTCAATAGATTCATTTGACAAACTAACAGTTTTACCTTTATATAAATCATCTGGCCCTACAGAATCTAATCTAACAAATGATTTAGTTCAATTTAGAATAGCCGCCATTGATAATACTAAACCAAACAATAAGGTGTTTATGCACTTTAGAGCGTTTATAGATAGCTTTAGTGACTCATATACATCTAATTGGAGCCCATCTCAGTATGTAGGAAGAGGTGAAAGTTTTTATACTTACGATGGATTTGGTAGAACAGTTTCATTATCGTTTACTGTAGCTGCTCAATCTAAAATAGAACTAATAGCAATGTTTAAAAAATTAAACTTTTTAGCCTCAAACTTAGCCCCAGATTATAGTGGGGCAGGTTATATGCGAGGCCCATTAGTTCAATTAACCATTGGGGGTTACCTTCGTGAAATGCCTGGATTTATTACTGCTTTAACATATGATGTTCCTCAAGATGCTTCTTGGGAAATAGGAATTGACGACACTGATAATATTAAAGGATATGACAGTACAGTAAAAGAATTACCTCAAATGATTAAAGTTACAGGATTTAGCTTTACTCCAATTCATCCGTTTGTACCAAGAAAAGTAGTAGATCACAATAATCAGAAAACTAAATTTATAGCATTAAGCACAGTAGGTCACAGACCAAATGATGGCAGTAATTATGATAGTAAAGCTTTAACTTTAGCTGATTTAAAAGCAAATGACATTGAAAATCAAGAAGCAGATGCTAGTAATACAAAAGAAAGTCCTCAAGATAACCTATGAACCGTTACCAAAGTATACCTACTATAATAATAGACAATAAACCTGTTTATAGGACAGTTAAATATCCGGAAATCCCTTTAAATGAAGACGATATTTATGTTACCACAGTTCAAGGAGATAGGTTTGATATTTTAGCAAATCAATACTACCAGGACGAAACATTATGGTGGATTATATCAACCGCAAACAATTCATTATCTCAAAACTCATTAATTATTCCTGAAGGTATTCAATTAAGAATTCCTTCAAACCCCTCAGATATAGTAAATAGTTATAACAATTTAAATTCGTAAAATTATGCCTAACATAATAGGAGAAAATTTTTACAAATATGTTGCCAACCAAGTAAACGCTCGACAAAAGGTTCATGGTAAACGAAATAGATCAGCAGAAGAACTTTTATATCTTAATTCTAGAACTGGTTGGATTAAATTAGTATCTAGTGTAAAAGTATTAGATTCTAAAAGATTAACGGATTTAGGAATCCCTGCTAATTATACAGGGATGGAATTAGCTAAAAATTTTATATTATTCAACGGTACATCTAACGAATCAAATACTTTATTTTCAGGAATAGACAGAACCAATTCATTTGTTAATAAATATGCTTATGGAATTGGGGGAAATGAAATGGGTTTAAGACCTATGCCAGGCATATCATCTGTAGATATTAAAAATAGAAATAGAGGTTCAATTCGTGAAGCCACTGTTAATTTTAAAGTATGGAATAGAGTACAATTAGAAATTGTAGATATACTTTACTTACGTTTAGGGTTTCCTATACTTTTAGAGTGGGGACACTCAGTTATAGTTCAAAACGATGGTACTATAAATACAAATCCAAATTTTAGTATAGCTAATGATTTTTTAAATCTTAAATATACTGACGATTATTTAGTTTTAGAAGCATTAGAAAAAAAAAGAAACGAATCATTTGGAAACTATGATGCAATGTATGGTCGTGTCGTAAATTTTAACTGGTCTTTTAACAAAAATGGTTCATACGACATCACATTAAAGATTATTAGTATAGGAGCAGTTATAGAATCCCTTAAATTAAATATCTACACTGGAGATAAATTTGATACAAATAAAACTTCTACTGAAACACAAACAACACCTACAGATTCTGAGCCCATAAGTGATAATGATTGGGTTATGAAATTTAAATTTTCACACGAAATAGGAAAATTATTTTATAATGTGTTTTCTTCTAATAAACAAAATAATTCCGCAGAAGTAAAAGTAATACCTGTAGCTTCGATTAGGCAAGCAGATGCTTATAAAAGAGTATTAAACAATAGTTCTATAGATGTTTTTGAAGATGGAGACTTTCTTCACGCTGTAAAACCTGACAAATACTATATTAGATTGGGGTCATTTTTAAATTTTGTACAATATTTAATGTTTTTAGCTAATGTTAAAAATGCAGGAAATCCAAAACCTATATTGCAGATAGACACTGACATTGAAGCAAACATAATGTATGCTACGTCTAATCAAATACTATCTTCAAACCCAGATATTTGTCTTATTGGAGGTTATTCTGTTAATCTTAATATAGGAACAATTGATGTAATTAAATCTATACCTGAAAAATTTGGATGGAGAATTGTAAACGGAAATTTTCGTGGTGGAAAAATAATGAATATTTATTTAAATACTTCTTTTATTTTACAACAATTAGAAAGTGCTAAAGATGATAATGGTAAAATAGCGTTTTTTGGACTTATTCAAAGTGTTTTAATTGAAATAAATAAAGCTTTAGGAAGTGTAAACTCTTTAGAGATGGTTATAGATGAATCTACAAACATTGCTACAATAATAGATTCTACACCTATTCCTGGTTCAGAAACTTTGGTTCCACCTTTAAAACAAAACTCCAAAATAGCAGAAAAATCCCCAGTAATATATTCTTATGGATATTACAACAATGGTACTGAAAATCAAGCTGCTGGATTTGTAAGAGATATTTCTATTCAAACTAAAATTAGTAATGAAACTATTTCTATGTTATCTATTGGAGCAACTGCTAATGGATCTGTAGTAGGAGAAGATGCTACTTCATTTTCAAAATGGAATGCTGGTTTAGAAGCTATTATAAATAGCAAAATAGATTATGCAGTTAATGCTACTAAAATAACAGACGAAACTCCTGAAACAAAGATTAAAACATTAAATAGTGATAATCAAGAATTATACAAAAGTTACACTAGCTATCTAAAAAAATACGCAGGGATGGACTTTGATAAAAATGAAAACTTTTCTCAATATAGTGACCTTGTACAAAGATTTATTGAATGTCAACAAGAAATCCAATCATTAAGTAACTTAGCAAGTGGTAAAAAGATAGCATCCCCTGTAAGTAGTAAAGGATTTTTTCCTATAGGAACAAGTGTTACATTAGATGGAATTTCTGGGGTTGGTATATACCAAAATCTTAATTTAGATATTTCATTTTTACCCTCTTCATACCCAACAATTTTAAAATTTATTATTACTGGAGTATCTCACAAAATTGATAAAGGTGGGTGGGTCACTACTTTAGATACAGTATCTACTACTTTAACTCAAGAAGAAATAGCTGTAAAAACATCTACACCCGTTACTAGAGCAAGCAGTAGAGGAGAAAGTAAAGAAGAAGTAGGCCCAGATAGAGGTGTTCAATCTACTTCTTTAACTGATTGTAATGCAATCCCAACTTGGCCTAGGGGTCAAGCTAATAATAAAGGTAGAGTTAAAGCAACAACTACAGATACTGCTTTTCTTACCCAAACAATGATTTTAATAGAAGGAGGATACTACCATCCCGCACAAGCCTATGGCTCAGATAACCAAATTAAAAAAGGATTTAGAATTATGGCTGCGTCAGGTGAAACTTTATGGGGTATCGATAGAGCTGCTGGAGCATGGCAAGCACAAAATGCTCCTCCTGAAAGACTTAGATTAGGTAATCAATTTTGGAGTGAAATAGATAAATATTCTGGTTATGGAGCGTATGCAAAAAATGCTAAACTTCTCCGTACTAAAGATTGGCCCATTTCACAACAACCCTCAATCTCATCTGCTTGGAAGTATGGTTCTACAAATGCAAACTCTTATCCTATACTTACAAAATATCTTGAACAAATGATGTTTTTTGAATTCGACACAACTATAAATAGATATTTTGGAGACATCCCAGATTTAAAAAGTAAAATATACAGTGATGGCAGATTAAAATTCCACTACTATAGACTATTGTGGAACGGTGTAGGATTTATGAAAAAAGCGTCAGTAAATCTTAAAAGACTTTGGAATGAAGGAGAAAAAGATCCTGGAAAACTTACATGTAAAAACTTAACATATATGTATAATTTGTATTCAAGGAATGGTCTTATTAAAGAAAGTTTAGAAGCTGTGAAATTTTTAACTGGATTATAACATTATGTACTATCCTAAATCTCAAATAGTAATAGATTTATATACTAATGGGCAAGAATATGTTATAAAGTCTACTCAAGAAAATTATGTGGGGCCGTTTTGGAAAACATCAGATGGAAAATTTTTTACAGGTAAAACCCCAGAAGCAAAAAATATACAAGAATTAACTCTTTCTCAATCATCAATCACAGCCGCAACATTATCAAATAATGTATATGTAAATAATTCTTATGTTATAACTAACTCTTATACAAAATTATATCCTGAGTTTTCTAAAATAGAATATGTTCCTTCCCCATTCAACCCACAACCTACTCAAGACGATTATGCTTTAGAAGAATTTACAAGATATTTTTGTAAAAAAACAAATGAAGTTCGTTATTTAGAAATAAATAAAGAAACATATGAAAAATTAGTAGGACAGGATCCAACATACTTGTGGCAGGTATACACCCCCTTTAGATACCAGTGGAATATTTCTGGCGAAAAAGAACAAGTTTATTCTACAAATAAAAAAGTTACAGAACATATGATAACTAAGTTTAATTTATATTCATTAAATAAATTTCTTAAAGAAGATTATCTTAAATTTTTTAAACCATCTCAAAGTAAAAACCCATCTACATCTATACTTAACACAAACATTTTACCTACCCCTCAAACTAATGGGGGAGGATATCAAGGCAAAGAATTATTAAGTTAATTTGGAAATTAGTTTTTAATTTCTTATATTTAGGTAAAAGGTTATGTTTTATATTGTTGAAACAACAGAACAATTAAATGAATTTATCCACACCGGATACAGTCGTGCTTTTGTTGAACCAATATACTACAACGACCATGCCCACCCAGCAATAAATGAGTTATCATTATTGTATGTTAAACCCACAGACGATAACAAAGGTTATATTTTGTGTCTTAAACATAACGAAGCACTATCACTTAATAAAACCGCAGTAAATTCATTACTTAATTCATTTGAAGAATTATATGTTAGAGATAGAAAATCGTTTTTATATTCGTTTCAACTAAAAAACATAATTGATGTATCATTTTTATCCCCTGAACTACCTGAACCAACAACCCCAACACATGAATTCTTTTATCAACGATTTGGAGATCAATTAGATCTTAACACAGTCATACCATTAGTTAAACATTATGAACGTTGTGAACTTATATACAACCAAATTAAACAATACTGCATTAAACCCGCGAATATCAAGTATTATAACCGTTTAACCAACGTTTTCCTAGGCATTGAGAAAAACGGCATTAAATTAAATGAGAGCATTTTTAACAAATATTTCGAATTGAACCATGAACAATATTCTATACAAAATAGTAAGATTTATACTCAGTATAACCTCTACACCACAACTGGAAGACCATCCAATAGTTTTAATGGGATTAATTTTGCTGCGCTAACTAAAGATAATGGGTGTAGAGCAGCATTTGTACCTAAAAACGGACAGTTTATTGAACTGGATGTAAGTGCTTACCACCCAACATTAGCAGCTCAGCTAATTGGATACGATTTTAAAAACGAAACACCGTATCAATACTTTGCTCGTGAAGCAGATATTCCTTTAATAGAAGCTAAAACATTAATGTTTAAACAGTTGTATGGAGGTATATACAATGAATACAAATACATTGAATTTTTTGAATTAATTGAATCTTATGTAAATGAGTTGTGGGCGAAGTTCACAAACGATAGATTTATAGAATGCCCAATTTCGGGCCATAAATTCACCACAGATATAAAAGATATCAATCCTCAAAAGCTTTTTAATTATATGCTTCAAAACTTGGAGACCTCAAATAATGTTCTTATATTATGGGAAATAATGAAGCTTTTGAAGGGTAAGTCAACTCAAATCGTACTTTACACATATGATTCGATTTTAATCGACTATGATGAAGACGAAGAGTTAATTGATTCGATAAAACACATATTTAATAATAAAAATTTAAAAGTTAAACTAACAATTGGAAGAAATTATGGCTCTATGCAGCCGTTAAACTAATTATGGAACCCGTCGCGTTTGAAACCCTACCCAATATTTATAATCAGTACGATTTTATTAACGAAACTGATTCTATGAATAACAGGTTATTTGCTACCTTCACTCAGCAAAACTATTTAGATGACTTGATTAAGACATTGTCATCTACTTATAGTATAATGTACAATAAGATGTTTGTGCTTTTTGTTAAGAGCACTAATGAATATGTCATCACTTACAATGTTGAACAGGGTAATGTAGACAGCATTCCTTCAAACACAATATTAGTACATCGTAAAAAAGAATCAAATACATTATATACCATCAACGCCCTAAACGATTTGATTAAAAAACTAAACGGGGGCGTAGTTGATCCAACGTACAAAATTAACTGGCAACATTATAAAAATTGTATATTACTTACTCAACACGGGGAAGTGAAACAGTTAAACACCAAAATTTATAAAATTGTAGAGCTTTAACTTGGCGTCCAAGTAAAGGTTCTATACATTTATAGTTACAAACAATTAAAAGTTATATTTTATGGATTTAAAATCAATCAAAAACAAACTCAACGCCTTACAAACATCAGGGCAGAAAAAAGAAAAGGTAGACTACAGTAAGTACCTTTGGAAGCCAAAACAAGAGGGCAAGTATCAGATTAGGATCGTTCCATCTAAACTTGACAAAAACAACCCGTTTAAAGAAGTATTTTTGCATTATGGATTCTCTAAGTTTCCTATTTATGCATTAACTAACTGGGGTGAAAAAGATCCAATTGTAGAATTTGCTAAACAGTTACGTCAAAGCAACGACAAAGAAAACTGGAAATTAGCTAAAAAATTAGAACCTAAAATGCGTATATTCGCTCCCGTTATTGTACGTGGCGAAGAAGATAAAGGTGTACGCCTTTGGGAATTTGGTAAAGAAATCTACATGCAATTATTAGGCATCGCAGATGACGAAGACTATGGTGACTACACAGACATCCAAGACGGTCGTGACTTTACAGTTGAAACCATAACAGGTGATATTGGTGGTCGTCAAGGTTTAAAATCATCAATTCGTATTAAACCAAAAGTATCCCCACTCAGTACAAATAAAGCGGATATAGAGAAATTTTTAGAAGAACAACCCAACATTCTTGAAATTCAATCTACATATAAAATGTCTTTTGACAAATTAAAAGAAACACTTCAAAACTGGTTAAACCCAGATGCTGAAGATGCAAGTGATGTAGATGATGAAGAAGAGACTGAAGAAGCACCATTTGTAATAGATGAACCTAAAAAGGATACTAATTATAAATTGAAAACTAAAGAATCTAAAGCAGACAAATTTGATAAATTATTTGAAGACGAAGACTAATTATGGCAAAGAAATCAACCTCGTTGACAGCCGCTGTTAGTACCCAGTTAAAGTCAGGTTTTGAATTAGATAAGTTCAAGGAAAAGAAAGGACTTAACAACAACGTTAAGTTCAAGGAACAGAAATGGATTCCGTTCTCTAAAGCACTCCAGGAAATACTTAGTATCCCTGGAGCGCCTATAGGACATATTTCCTTACTTAGAGGTCATTCCGACACTGGTAAAACAACAGCGTTGTTAGAGCTAGCGGTAAACGCTCAGAAAATGGGAATTTTACCTGTTTTTATTATTACGGAAATGAAGTGGAGTTGGAACCATGCTCAACAAATGGGGTTTCAAATCGAACCTGTTGTTGATAAAGAAACAGGCGAGGTTACTAATTATAAGGGATTTTTCTTATACGCAGATAGAGGAACACTAAACACAATTGAAGATGTAGCTGAATTTATTGCTGACCTATTAGATGAACAGCGTAAAGGTAATTTACCTTATGACTTGTGTTTCCTATGGGATAGTATTGGTTCTATACCTTGTAAAATGAGTATAGAAGCAAATAAAAACAATCCTATGTGGAATGCAGGAGCTATGTCTCAACAGTTTGGTAATTTTATTAACCAACGTTTTCCACTATCACGTAAAGAAAGCTCACAGTACACAAATACAATGGTTGCAATCAATAAAATTTGGGTTGCACCTGCTGAAACAATTATGTCTCAACCTAAAATGAAAATGAAAAACGGTGAGACAATGTTTTTAGACTCAACAATTGTATTAACATTTGGTAACATTACAAATAGTGGTACTAGTAAAATCAAAGCAACTAAAAACGGTAAAGAGGTAGAATTCGCTAAACGTACTAAAGTATCATGCGATAAAAACCACGTTACAGGTATTACTACTAAAGGTACTATTACAATGACAGTTCATGGTTTTATACCTGATGAAAAATCAGCAGTTGACAATTATAAAAAAGATCACTCAAATGAATGGTCTCAAATATTAGGATCAGCGGATTTTGATTTAGTAGAAGACAATACAGATTGGGAAGAAAACGTTAAAGACATACCTTTACTAGAAGATGAACAATAAAGATCTACTTAAACTTCTTGACAACATTCAAGAGGATGGAAAACAGACTACACCTAAAGCAGAAAATAGAGTTTTGCTTATAGATGGATTAAATCTGTTTTTTAGAAATTTTGCTGTTTTAAATTATATAAATTCTCAAGGAACGCATGTTGGGGGTTTAGGTGGATTTTTAAGATCGTTAGGTGCACTGGTTAAACAAATACAACCAACATCTATTCATGTTATATTTGATGGAGTGGGTTCTACCATAAACAGGAAGAACCTACTTCCCGAATATAAATCAGGTAGGAATGCTGTTAAAATGACTAAAGAGTTATTTAACGACATAGACGAAGAAAACGAATCAAAAGCAGATCAAATAGGAAGATTAATTCATTACTTACAATGCTTACCAGTTAAAGTTTTATCTATAGATAAAGTAGAAGCAGATGACATTATAGCATTTTTAAGTAAGGAAATATCTAAAGACAACAAAACAAAAGCATACGTTGTATCTACAGATAAAGATCTTCTACAGTTAGTAGACGACAATATTACTGTTTATGCTGCTATAGAAAAAGAATTTTATACACCTAAAAAAGTTAAAGACAAATACGGTGTTTACCCATACAACTTTTTAATGCTTAAAACATTAACTGGAGACGGATCAGACAAAATACCAGGGGTAAAAGGTTTAGGTCCTAAAAAATTACCTAAAATGTTCCCTGAATTGTTTGGTGATGAAAAAATTACATTAGACAAGATATTTTCTATTTGTGAAGCGAAACACAAAGAACATCTTATATATTCTCGAATCATATTTGATTTTGAAAATATAGAAAGAAATAAAAAAGTTATGGATTTAGAAAATCCTATGCTTGATGAAGCAGAAAAAGCTTATATATTAGAGTATATGAAAGCAGCTCCATTCAAATTAGATATTCCTTCATTTGTTAAAATGTATCATGAAGATGGATTAGGTAACATTTTAAAGGATATTGAATTTTGGCTTAGAAACAATTGGACAATATTAGACAGATATAATAAAGCAAAATAAATAAGTTATGACATTACAGAGTATTGAAAATTATGGAATTGGTTTCCAAACAAAGGTTATTTCTGCATTACTAACAGATAAACCATTTTTACAAAACGTAAATGATATTCTTATAGACGAATATTTTAGTAATACAGCCCACAAATGGATTGTAAATGAGGTATTAAAATACTATATAAAATACCACACCAATCCTACTATGGATGTTCTTAAAACCGAAATGAAGAAAGTTGAAAACGATGTACTTCAGGTTTCAATTAAAGAACAACTAAAAGAAGCTTATAAAGCATCTGACGAAACTGACTTAACTTATGTAAAAGAAGAGTTTACTAATTTTTGTAAAAACCAACAATTAAAAAAAGCGCTTTTAAATTCGGTAGATTTACTTAAAGCAGGTAACTACGATTCTATTAGACTATTAATTGACAGCGCTTTACGTTCAGGTCAAGACAAAAATATAGGCCACGAATACAATAAAGACATTGAATCTCGTTATAGAGACGAAGACCGCTCTCCAGTACCTACACCTTGGCCGATGTTTAACGAAATGTTACAAGGTGGATTAGGTGAAGGTGATTTTGGATTAATATTCGGAAATCCGGGTGGAGGTAAATCTTGGACACTTATTGCATTAGGAGCACATGCTGTTAGTTTAGGATATAACGTAATACATTATACTTTAGAATTAAGTGAAGGATACGTGGGAAAACGATATGATGCTTTCTTTACTCGTATATCCGTAGATAAATTAAAAGTAAATAAAGAAAAAGTAGTAGATGCTACATCTGATCTTCCCGGTCAACTTATTGTAAAAGAATACCCAATGGGAAAAGCATCGATGTCTACTATAGAATCTCACATTAAAAAGTGTATAGATTTAGACTTTAAACCAGATTTAGTTATTATAGATTATGTTGATCTTCTTTCATCAAAAAGAAGAAATGGTGAACGTAAAGAGGAAATAGATGATATTTATACTAGTACCAAGGGATTAGCTCGTGAACTTAAGCTTCCAGTATGGAGCGTGTCACAGGTTAATAGAGCTGGCGCAAAAGATAATATTATAGAAGGCGATAAAGCTGCAGGATCCTACGATAAAATTATGATCGCGGATTTTGCAATGTCTTTATCAAGACAGAAAAAGGATAAAGTTAACGGAACTGGAAGGTTTCATATTATGAAGAACCGATATGGAATGGATGGAATGACCTTTAATGCTAAGGTAGATACATCTACAGGACATATAGATATATTAAATGAAATGACTGAAGAGGAAGAAGACGCACAAAACGTTAGACCCAAACAGTCTAAAACAGAGATAGGATTAGACAACTTAGACAAGGAATATTTAGCTAAACAATTTTTTGCACTGAATAAATAGTAATTTATGATAACCGAACCACGAATTTATTATAAACCGTTTGAATATCAAGACGCGTTTAATTTTTACAAAGACCAACACAGAGCACATTGGTTGGCAGATGAAGTACCATTAGCTTCTGATTTAAACGATTGGAAATTAAAGTTAAGCGAACCTGAAAAGAATTTAATTGGAAACATATTAAAATCATTTGCTCAAACAGAAGTACATGTTAACGACTA
>Ga0214923_10002882_pt1 | contig 22200 bp, 19 predicted proteins | sample LL1510_MetaG_FD_177993 | JGI IMG/M metagenome (GOLD analysis project Ga0214923, IMG submission 177993) | Freshwater microbial communities from Lake Lanier, Atlanta, Georgia, United States - LL-1510 | ecosystem: Environmental > Aquatic > Freshwater > Lake | place: USA: Georgia | collected...
GGCGCAGATATTAATCGCCTGAGCAAGGATTGAGCTCTTGCTAGAGTTTAAAATTATACGGGTATTTATCTCATTTGGAATCGCATCGACATCTAACCCACCAGTAGTAGCCACAAATAGGGCTGAATCCAAAGTTGAATCTATATATATGGTGGCAGTTAGGAGGTAATTTCCGTTAGAAAGCCGTGTAATTGTTGAGGCAGATTCAGTCTGGGTCAGGGGGAACCAGGATCCTGCCACAGTCACGGAAGGGCTTGCGAAGTATGAAGTGCCTGCGCCATCAACTGTAATGGTTTGGGAAACCAAGGCATTAAGAGTTGATTCACCTAGAGATTGCGCATATGAAACCAGCACATAACCGTCAGGATTAGTAATTGTTGATTGAGATGAAACAGAGAGTGATCCAACAGCTCCGGTTGAATCAGAAACTGTAAACCCTGTTGGTAGTCCATCTTTGGAAAGACCAGCAAATAATGATTTTGATGCGCGGAAGTTAATCGCAGCATTATCTTCAATAAGCTTTTGATTTGAAAGATCTGAGTTTGTTTCGTCAGGAGATGGAGTTGAAGATTGAGTCGAAGCTGGTGCTTGTTGAGTCATAGTTGTGACAACAGAACTATTATTAAATTCACTTCCAGTTACAGAGTTAAAACCTAGGAAAGCCACCATTACGATAAGCAATGAAAGTGCAACTTTTGAAGATTTCTTAGCAAGTTCTGCTGCCTTCTTATATGTGCCAGAAATGGAATCAAGCGCTGTAGCACCAGTTTTCTCATCGACTACCCATTCGGTAAGAACACGAATAAATGAAGCACGAGCACGTTGCACGACATGGCGAACATTTTTCTCGCTGGTTCCAATTGCAGTTGCAATTTCTTTAGTGGTACGACCTTCAACCTCCCACATAACAAGAGCGGTGCGTTGAGTCTCAGATAAACGAGAGAGAGCCTCTCGAATAATTGAGGCATCCTCTGCTGCAGCAAGTGTTGCATCCATTGGGATGTGATTTTCTGCCGCTATTTCAGATAAACGTTCTTGGGTAGCATCTGAATCAATCGCAACTAAGTTAGGACGAGATCCTGAAGCACGGATTACATTTAGGCACAGATTGTTGACCGTGGTGCGCAGATATGCCACTGCACGATCTGCTGTATCGAGCTCTGGGGCTGCCAAGATAAATTTCAAAAAAGCATCTTGAACAACCTCTGCTGCATCAGCATCGCTTCGAAGAATTCGGCGGGCTTGAGCGATAAGTGATGAACGGTATTGAGTATAAAGCGCGGATAAATCAGAAACAGACCACGCAGCAACAGTCGCTGGGGCCTGAGCCTTCTTACGAAGAGACACTTTGATTTCCCGCTTTCAGTTGAGTCAACGTCTTGACCCCTCCACTTAGTAAGACACCAAAACGGGGTAAATGTTGCCATCCAACACGAGATTTAACCGAAATCCTTAGATTTGGCCTAGAAATCATCTTCTGCTCCCTTAGAAAGTTTGGTTTTTGCGATCCCAAACTAAGGCAGGCATGCTTAAGCCTCTCCAGTACCCTAGATTACCTATTAAATGATCGGACTATAAATATGCGGATCCTAGTAACTGGCGGAAGCGGCTTTATTGGCTCAAATTTAACCGAGCGCCTTTTGGGCCTTGACCATCAAGTTCTAATCATTGATAATTTCTACACTAGTGATAAAAAAAATATCCAATCTTTAATTGACAACCCAAATCTTGAAGTTGTCCGCCATGATGTTACAAATCCGTATAGCGCCGAGGTTGATGCTATATACCACCTAGCCTGCCCAGCATCTCCTGTTCATTATCAAAGATTTCCAGTGCAGACAATAAAAACCTGTATTTTAGGATCAATAAATATGCTGGACTTAGCTCAGCGACTTGAAGTACCAATTTTACTTGCTTCAACAAGTGAGGTCTATGGGGATCCAATTGTATCCCCCCAAAATGAGGAGTATTGGGGAAATGTAAATCCTATTGGAATTCGATCCTGCTACGACGAAGGTAAGAGGGCAGCCGAAACTTTATTCTTTGACTACCATCGCCAATTTAATGTGAATATTAAGGTTGCAAGAATTTTTAATACATACGGTCCAAACATGAGTCCAAATGATGGCAGAGTCGTAAGTAATTTTATAGTTCAAGCTCTTAAGTCTGAGGATATTACGATCTATGGGGATGGTCACCAAACTAGGTCATTTTGCTACGTAAGTGACTTGGTAACTGGCTTAGTAAAATTGATGGATAGTCCAAAAGACATTATTGGACCAATAAACTTAGGAAATCCGACTGAATTTAAAGTTAGAGAACTCGCTGAACTAATTGTTGAAAAAACTAAATCTAAGTCCAAAATTGTATACATGAAATTGCCTCAAGATGACCCAAAGCAAAGAAAACCTGATATTGATAAGGCTAGGAAAATTCTTGACTGGAATCCAAAAATTGATCTAGGTATTGGGCTCGAACATACTATTGAATATTTTTCCTCAAAGGTGTAAGCCAAAAATTACAGTGCTTCTAAATAAAAAACTATCAATAATTGTTTGCAGTAAAGAAGACCTGTCCGGATTAAAACGGACTCTAGTATCACTCAGCAAACTACATCCCGATATTCCCGAAATTATTTTAGTGTTAAGTGGGTATAGCAAAGAGGAGTTACTTTCAATTAAAACCAGCTTTAGTAATCTCAACTTGAAATTAATTTCCACACCGGCGCTTGGCATTTATGAAGCTCAAAACATCGGCCTTTACAAAGCAGAAAATCAATTTGCCCTATTTTTAAATGGTGGCGATGAATTAGCAAGCCCGGTAGGAATCAATAACCTAATTAAAAAAGTTGGCGAAAATAACTGGGGCTACGGTGCAATTAGATTGATAAAGCCTTCCACTAATGAGTCTAAGCTTTATTATTTCAAGTATAGAAAAATACTACATAGGTTAGGTTTGAAATACGTACCTCACCCGGGAACGATTATCGACGTGCAACAAGGAATTAAGCTTGGGGCTTTTGATACTAATTATAAAATATCAGCTGATCATAAATTGTTGCTCGAATTTGCTAAAATTTCAAAACCAGTGGTGATAAAAGATTTAATTTCTCATTTTTACCTTGAAGGTACAAGCACAAGAAGTCAAAAAGATATTGTCACGGACTGCAAAAAAATTTCGCGAGAAGAATTTGGCTTTTTTGCTAACAACGTGTTCATAGATGAACTAATCTGGAATGTTGTTTTAAAAGTTCGAAATTGCTTAAGGTCTTAAAAATCAGTTTTTAAAGTTAAATAGTTAATACAGTTTCCAGGTATTTACATGTATAATCTCAACTATGAGAAAGTGTCAAAAAAAATAATGAGTAAGACACCAGTTTTATTAACTTTCTTTAATCGCCCCGAACACTTAAATGAAATTTTTAAGGTTGCTTCAAAACGCACCGATATCGATGCCCATTTTGCCTGTGATGGACCAAGAAATCTTGGCGAAAAAAAATTGGTAGACAGATGTTGGGAATTAGTCGAGAAATATTTCCCAAATACACCTGCTACCAAGAAACTACAAAGATCCCAAAATCTTGGATGCAAGTTGGCGATGATTGGCAACATCGATTGGTTTTTTTCTGAAAATCACTTTGGTTTAATCCTTGAAGATGATTGTCTTCCCAGTGATAATTTTTTCAAGTACGTTGGGAAAGCTCTAGAAGACTTTAAGGATCACAAAAATTTAATGTCGGTCTCCGGTACAGATTGCATACCGAAAAATTTAAATCCATCCACTAATTTATTTCGTGTTTCTATGTTTCCATTGATCTGGGGATGGGGTACCTGGGCCAATAAATGGAAACACTATCGTTTAGAAATTGACGATCACTCTGAGATTGTTGAAGTTGCTTCAGAGCAAATTTTCGGTCCCAAATACTCTTTGGACAAGTTGTATTTCAAGAATGTTTTCAATATGAGATTCGGAGAAGTTAATAAAGGATTAATTGATACATGGGATTATTCGCTAATTGCCTCAACTTGGCGCAAAAAATTCAAAGTTCTCCAAGTGAATGCGAATCTGATAAAAAATATAGGTTTTGGAACGCAAGCCACTCACACTAAATCGAAACCACCAACTTGGGTTCCCAGAAATTACTTTAAACCAGCAAATTTTTCTATCGATCTAGAGTCATATAGTGCAAACTTGGATCGATGGATGTCAACTAATGTATACAACTGTACAAGTTTTGAGTATTTTAAAAATAACTTAAAGAAAATTATTTGATATGAAAAGTAAGGATTTAATTCAAAGATTTAGGCACGCCCGAACAAGACCAGCCGAGGCGGCTAGAAGATTTCTGGTGAGAACTTTTTTGTTATTATTAGGAATAGATTTTTCTAAGCAGACTGAAATTCAATACGTAGAATTAGGATTTTTTGATTCAAAAATTTTCAAAAAAAGTTTGATTTCTAAGCCCGATAATATAACTTTCAGCTCAAATGACTTCAAATTTGAGCATGGTTTTAATAGCAAATACCAGATAGAAATTAGTAATGTAATTGTTAATACAAAGTTAAATCATATCTATGTAACTGAAACTAATAAACGCAAATTCTCTTTCTTGAAGGAATCTTCAAGTTGGTCGGCAGAAAACTTAATTATTTTTTCGCCAAGTCCCAATCGTAAAATTTTACAAGTAATTGAAAATGCTAAGTTAGGTTTACCAAATTCAGGACATTACCATTGGGTGTCTGAAGATTTACCAAATTATTTGATGGATAATTCTAAATATGAAACATTGGCATATTTGTATGGGAGCGAAAAATCTAAGGAAATTTTGAATAAGCTTGGGGTTCGTTATATTGATGTAAATGAGTGGGTTTTTGTTAAAAATCTCTCGTTTGTGACAAAAAGCAATGAACTTGGTTACATTCACCCAAAAAGTATTCGGGCTCTAGTAAATTTTCAAAATCAAATAGGCCTAAATGCGCTAAATGGTTCAAAAAATTTTTATATTTCAAGAACCAGAACTCGAAGATCTCCTATTTGGGAAAAAGACCTAGAGAAGAGACTTTTTGAAAAAGGATTTGAAATAATTTATGCTGAAGAGCTTTCTTTTTTGAATCAAATTGAGTTGTTTAGAGATGCGAAAAATATCATTGGAGTTCATGGAGCTGGATTAACAAATGCAATATGGTCGGCTAATTGTTCCCTCATTGAATTAATGCCTAGCTACCGAATAAATAGGTGTATTGAGTGGCAGGCTAAAATTTTAAACGGAAAATATGAGAGGATTTGTTTTGATCCAAAAGTTACAAAGTTAAGTGATATAACTAAAGGGCTCGACGCTTTAATCCGTCAATAAAGAATTCCACTAATGCCTCATAGTTGAAATCAACATTTAGCAACGGTTGACTAATCATTTCTACCATTCTCCCTTTATCCGCATATAGAATTGATATATAACTAATGAAATCTTCGACCGAATCAAAATCCGCAAAGTTAATAAAAGCTTTTGGATTCAATATCTTATTTGAATCACAACCCCAATATATGGTATAGATTTTGATAGCCAAGCTTCAAAGACTTTTTCAGTCACATAACCAGGGTAATAATCATTTTCAAAGCATAAATTAAACCAATACTTACTGGCTTCGCTTATTTTATCTTCAATGTAGTTGCCAACAGATCTTCCATAAACAGAAACTGGAGCAATTTTAGCGAGCTCCTTAGCAATGAAAAGCCTAGTCTGCTGCGGGTTGTTTATAAATGTGGATACAAAGCCAGATTTAGTGTTTGAAAAGTCTGATTCAATTAATCTCACTTGTGCACAATTCTTGGGAGTAACTTCATATTTAGCATTTAGTTTGCTGGCTTTTCCATGATCCATATAAAGATATATTAATGGCAAATAAAAATTTGTATTATTGTACGAATTTGTATCAAAAGTAAAAGTTAAATCAAAATCAGAAGCTGGTGGCCTTCGATTCTCAAAAGTACACCAAACATTAAATGAATGCGGGTCTAGTGGAGCCACAATGCCCTGTTGCAATGTAAGCCATTTAGTCATTGAGGAATCTAAAACTCTAGATTTTAGGTATAAAGCAGTTTTTTTCATAAAACCTAATTCTGGATAGCACCCATAAAAGTTAATTGGAATATCAATGCTTATCAATTTCTTTACCTCATTGCATAAATCTATAAAAAAATTGTTGTCGACATCAAAATCGTAGGGAAAGTTAAAATTTGATTTGATCTGAGTTAATCACAAAAAAAATCTCTATCTGTTGATCCACGATCATCAATATAAATGTCCGCAAATGGTTTCCCAAGTAGCAACTCGTGATGCTTTACACCCCAGGTAGTTAGTTGGTTTTTTGTTAGAATTGTCCAATCTATTCCAGTAACATAACCCCGAGCAGTGAATATTAAAATATAATCTCCACTTTCATAAAGTTCATTAACTTTTTTAATTCTGCTAGAAAGCGGTTGTGCCTTTTCATAATCACCCTCAGTATTTGTGCAAAGAGTCCCATCAAGATCAAAACAATATTTTTTCACGCTGGTACGCCTTCCATCCGGAAATCACCATTTCGTCAATACTTAAATTGGGACTCCAATTTATGCTTTGTTGTGCAAGCGTGCAGTCGGAAATAATGCTTGCCGGATCTCCTTCTCTACCATCTACTAAGTTGTAGTTAAAGTTTTTATCGATATTAGCCCTTACTGACTTAATTATATCTAAAACCGAAACTCCTGATTGATTTCCCAAGTTCATAGCCCTTGGCATATCCGTGGCATTTTCCATTTTTTCTAAGATTTGTCTGTGTGCCCGTGCAACCGAAACCACATCAACATAATCTCTTATACACGAACCGTCTGGCGTTAGATAATTTCCACCATAAATTTGAAAATTTGAATTGGATGCAACTGCCCGATAGATATTGGGTAGCAAATTCCATTTACTTGTATCGCATGCCTTTATCGAGCCATTCCCAATGACGTTAAAATATCTTAAACATGTAGATTTCAACTGAAACTCTTTTTTGGAGTCGTCAATAATTTCCTCAGCAAATAATTTTGATTTACCGTAGGGGCTTAAGGGGTTTAGTTCGCTTTCCTCTGAAACTAACTTACCCAAACCAGAATTACCGTAGACAGAACTTGATGAAGAAAAAACTAAATTTGGTACACCAAATTTCTTCATGTATTTTAATAGGTTGACAGTTGTATATGTATTTGCAATATAAAATTCTAGAGGTCGCTTAACACTTTCACCGGCATATTTTAAACCGGCGCAGTGTATTATCCCAGCTTTATCAGGTGATTTGAGTAAGGCAAATGCGGTTTCAAGAATTTGATCATCCTCGACAGAACCTTTAATTACAGTTGAGCGCTCATCTATAAATTCTGTGAACCCTGTTGAAAAGTTGTCTATTACGATGACCTCATGGTTATTTTCCAATAAGTCATCAACTATGTGCGACCCTATATAGCCAGCTCCACCGGTTACAATTACTTGCATTTAGTTATCATACTAAAAGAGTTATTGCTATAAGATCATATTGTGCACAAGCCTTTGATTGGTTATACCTACATACGCCCATGAGAATTTTGATGTTGCACGATCCCTATGCCCCAATTAAAAATGGTGCTGTAGGAGGTGAAGATAATCTTGCCGAACTACAAATCAACACACTCCGTGAGCTTGGGCATGAAGTTCACGATGCAAGATTTTTTGACTCTGGTATCAGTCGAAAAAAGAACCAGTTACTCACCCAGGGAATGGGAAAATCAAAAGATGTTTCAAAAATTATTACGGATTTCAAGCCAGATGTTATTCATACTTTAAATCTGAATCAAAGATCGGGTTATGACTGGATGTATACAACCTCAATTCCTATTGTCTCAAGTATTCACAATTTTAGATTATTCTGCCCAGCTTCTATTGCTTGGCGCGATGGTCAAGTATGCACAAAATGCCTAGATTCAAGTGCAATTAATTCAATTAAGTACAGATGTGCTGGAAAGATTGGAACAATTAATTCAATGCGGCATTTAGTATTTCAAAGAGATTATCCTCAGACTTCTATACCAAAGTTGTTCCTGGTGACGTCAAATAAAATGTTGAACATCTTAAAGCCAATTGTTTCTGAGAGCAGAATGCGAGTTTTACGGACTCCTAGCATGCCCTCCATTTCTAGTAGTTATTCAAAAAATATTCGCAGTGGCTGGCTTTTCGCAGGTCGGTTTGCACCGGAGAAAGGAATCATCGAGTTAATCACAAACTGGCCAAAAAATGAACGTCTGGATATTGCTGGCATGGGGCCATTAAGAGATCAGATATTGAATTTAATTAAATTTAAGCCAAATATAAATCTTATTGGGACTTATCCGCCTGGAGATCATTCAATATTTACAAGGTATGAAGGGCTAGTTTTCCCAAGTTCCTGGATTGAAGGATCGCCATTGGTCGTTATGGAGTGTCTAAGCACGGGCACACCAGTAATTTGTCGCGAAGTCTCCTCTGCCTCTGAGCAAATAAGGCAAACAAATGGTGGTGCAATAATCCCGGGTGATTTGACTGAAGTAAATTTAAGAATTGCAATGCATGACATTAGAGAAAATTTCAATACATACAGTGAAAATTCTGCTAAAAAAAATTTAGGTGAGTTTTCTATACCTGCTTGGAAGGGTAAGTTCCAAAGCTTTTTATACGAAGCAACCCAATTTTGATATTTTTCTGGAAAACCATGATGTAGTGCTACTTTAATTCGATCAATTTAAGTGTTTTTCTGTATATTAGTCATATGAAAATTATTGGCCTAATTCCAGCGCGTGGAGGAAGTAAAGGTATTCCGAAAAAGAATCTGGCGCCAATTGCTGGCTCTACTTTGGTCGGTCACAAAATTTCGCAAGCACTTTCAAGCAACTGCACCGAAGTATGGGTTTCAACAGATAGTGATGATATTAAGAATGAGGCGGTCTTAAAAGGCGCTAAAGTCCTAGACCGTCCTGCTCATTTAAGTACAGATGAATCAAGTACAGATTCTATGCTGCTGCACGCAGTTGAGAATATTTCATGTCAACCAACTGATATTTTCGTACTATTGCAAGCAACTTCTCCGCTCATTGAAGTTAACTCCATAAATCTTTGTATTTCAAAACTTGTAGAAAATTCCAAGATAAATTCTGTAATTTCTGTAAGAGAAGCTCATCCGTTTATGTGGGTAACTAGTGATGACACACATTGGAATCCCTCAGGGCATAGTCGATTATGGCGACCCAGAAGACAGGATCTAGAGAGGAGTGCTTGGGAAACTGGTGGATGTTATGCGGCAAGAGTTTCTGCCATAAGCGAGGAAGGAATTAGATACCCTTCACCAACTGGAACAGTGGCTGTTTCATTTATTGAATCAATCGATATAGATACCCTTGAGGATCTTGAGGTGGCGAGAAGTTTGTTACTTTAAATGAGTAATCGTGTGCATTAAATGTCATGGTTCGTTAGATTGATTAGCAATTATTTTGGTAAATTTCACGTGATTTACGCTTATTTCATAAGGTTGCTATAGACTTAAATTCTATTTATTCAGGAATAGGGGTGGCAATTTAATATGGTTCAAATCGGGAAAAAAGAGATTTCAGAAAGCTCACCAACATATTTGATTGCCGAAATTGGAATTAACCATAATGGTGATTTAAGAATTGCAAAGCAATTAATTCTTGAAGCATTTAAAGCGGGATTTGATGCTGTTAAATTTCAGAAGCGAACCATCGAGATAGTTTTTTCACCTGAAGAGTTGGCGCGACCACGTGAAAGTGTATTTGGTAAGACAAATGGTGAACTTAAGTACGGGCTTGAATTTTCTTTTGATGATTATGCAGAAATAGATCGATACTGTAAAGAACTTGGGATTGATTGGTTTGCGTCACCATGGGACCTTGCTAGTCTTGAGTTCTTAGAAAATTTTGATGTTGTTGCACACAAAGTGGCATCTGCGTGTCTTACTGATTCAAAGTTATTACAAGGAATGAATAGGACAAATAAACCAGTAATTCTCTCGACTGGTATGAGTACTTTAGATCAGATAAATACAGCAATTAGTTACCTTAACCCTGATAAAACTATTCTCATGCATGCCGTATCTGTTTATCCTGCAAAAAATGAGCAGCTAAATTTGAATTGGATTGAAGAGCTCAAAAGTAATTTTCCTACTATTCCAGTTGGTTATTCTGGGCATGAAGCAGGCGTAATTCCAAGCGTAATTGCAGTGGCAAAATATGGAGCTGTTTGTGTTGAAAGGCACATTACTTTAGATCGTTCAATGTGGGGTTCTGATCAATCAGCATCACTTGAGCCAGATGGAATGACTCGCATCGTTAAATACATTCGCAATATTCCTATTACAAGCGGCACTGGACCTAAAAGAGTATTGTTCGAAGAAATTCCGATTCAAGAAAAACTCAGAAGGGTTAAGGATTTTTAACCATATTATGACTCTTAAATATGTCTTTTGGAACACTAAAGAAAGAGTTATTAGATGAAACTCGAGACCAAGCGAGAGATGCGAATTGGAAATCATGTTGTTTCTGATGATTCCAAAGCATTTGTAATTGCAGAGATAGGACACAATCATCAAGGAAATGTAGACACGTGTGAGAAAATGTTTCAAGCTGCAGCGCGAGCTGGTGCAACAGCAGTTAAACTGCAAAAGCGTGATAATCGTTCACTTTATACGGAACAATTCTATAATTCACCTTATCTGAGTGAAAATTCTTTTGGAAACTCTTACGGTGAACACCGAGAATTTTTAGAATTTAACAAAAATGAATACATGCACTTGCAAAAAGTTGCAAATGAATTAGGGCTAGTTTTTTTTGCAACAGCTTTTGACTTTGCAAGTGCAGATTTCTTACTGGATTTGAAAGTTCCTGTGATAAAAATTGCTTCAGGAGATTTAAGAAGTGCACCACTTCTTACTTATCTAGCAAAGAGCAATACACCACTGATCATTAGTACTGGAGGTTCTTCAATCGAGGAAATTAAGCGCGCAATGGAAGATGTTAATCCCGCTAATGTTGCCTTATTGCAATGCACCGCTGCATATCCAGCCGATCCAATTGAAATGGATCTAAAGGTAATTCAGCAATTTCGTGATGTTTTTCCAAATACAACTATTGGTCTTTCATCTCATGATCGCGGTATTGCTTTCCCCGTTGTTGCATTTGCGCTTGGAGCAAGAATTATTGAAAAACACTTCACCATTGATAGATCCATGAAAGGGACAGATCATTCTTTTTCGCTCGAACCTACCGGAATGGAAAAGATGGTGAGAGACTTGCAATTAACTCGTCTCGCACTAGGAGATGGAATCAAGAAAGTTTACGAAAAAGAAAAGGAGCCCGTCAGGAAAATGAGTAAAATGTTGGTTTATTCTCATGATTTAGTCGCGGGTTCCATTATAAAATCAACAGATTTTTCCCTTAAGTCACCCAATGATGGCGTGTCTCCACAATTAATAGATAAATTCATAGGGAAGAAGCTGCTTAAAGATGTGTTTACGAATGAGATTGTTGCATTTAACCATATTGTTGAAAGCTAACTAAGTTTGAATACAGTAATTTTTCAATTTGCATCTTCAACGATACACTTTGTTACTTCACTTGAAATTCTTCAACAAGAGTCATTGGAAGGAAATAAAAATTTTTATTGCTATTGGGGGAATAAAACCTCATACCCTGGAAGAATGTCAAGAAATTTTGAAACGATAAACGGTCGAATTCCAAATAAAGTTAAAAAACTTATTGTTAAGGCTGATAAATTTGCCTCAATTAACGAAGATATAATTTTTGACCAAGTTTGGGTAGAAAAAGTCTTACGTGAACTTCTTGCACAGGTCAAGACTTTCACAAATTTAGGCGACTTAAAAAAGCTTACTTCTCATGACATATTCCCTGGAGCAGCGCTGGCAAACGAAGTTACTTCGGTTATGAAAGGTCGAGATTTTGATTTTATTAAAAACTTAGGGCTTATGGAAATTTTATTAAGATCCTACTTAGAGATTTATAGTGCAGTTTTTAATTTTGTGTGTGAAAATAATATCGCGAGAGTAAATGTATATAATGGAAGATTTCTTCACGAAAGAGCTGTTTGGGACTCTGCAAAAAATGCAAAGATCGATGTAGTGCTTTTTGAAACCATGCGAGACAGGTACTTGCAACGTACAGAAGGGTTTCATAACCGGGTTAATAATCAACTTGAAATGGTTAAATTTTGGAAGGCTTCAAGCCTCTCACGAGAACAGAAAATTGATATCGGTTCAAAATATTTTAATGAACTTAGAAGTAAGGCAAATCCATTTAATACTACAAGTTTGGATAAATTCAAATGTAAAAATCCATATATAGTTTATTATTCAAATTCAGATGATGAAGCAGTCGGGTTTTGGGAGAATTGGAATGAAACTTTGGGAGATCAAATAAGTTGTATAAAAAAGCTCCAGGCAATTTTTGATAATCAAGAGCAGGTTAAATTAATTATCAGGTTACACCCAAATTTGAAAAATAAATCGCAAGAGCAAAGATTACAATGGTCTAGAGTTAGAAACTCACTTAATTCTGAAGTTATTGCACCTGATTCACAGGTTTCTTCGTACGAACTACTTGATGGCTGCATAGGAAGTATTAGTTTTGGCACTACTTTGGGTTTAGAATCCGCCTTTAGCTCTAAGCCCCACTTGCTATTGGCAGATTCCGGATATGACCAACTTGAAGTGGCAGACAAAGCCTTGAGTTGGCAATATGTTGAAAAATGGATTAAAAATGTTCACTTTTATTCAAAAGATGTTTTGTCTAAAAGGAGGGAAAATGCCTGTATTCGCGGGTTGTTTCTAGCTGAAGGCGGCACAAAGTTTAAAAGTTCAAGTCTGCGCCAAGTTGGATGGGGTGCTTGGGAAGTTGATAATTTTTGCGGAATTGCAGTTAAGCAAAATTGGGTACTTCAACAACTGAGCGTAATGATCTCTAAATATAAATTTCGCAAAATAAAGAAATACACATATGACTGAAAAATCAGTCATTTTCACTTTCAGAAATTTCGATTGGGCAATAGCAACATCAATTGAAATCATAAATGATCAAGTGTCCAAGGGCAATTTTATTTCATGGGCACATTGGATTGAACAACTTGATTTTCCGAAAGAGTTTCCAATTTATGAAACTCTCAAAAATTCTCGATTCAAGAAGAAGGTTTTTTCATCAAAACTGCTGATAGAGCTTAACAAGGGAAGTCATACTCAATTGGTGAAATTTCTGAGTATTGAAAAAGTAAATTCTGAGATGTCAAAGGCCCTAAATAATCTCTCAAAAGAAGGTGCATATTTAGAATTAATCTCAAGAAGCAGAGAGGCGGCCCCGGATAAAAATAAGTATGTGCAGACTTTGACTAAACTTCAAAATTCATACATCAAAACATATTCTGCGGCCCATTATTCGCTAAGTAAAGAAAGGCCATCATTTGTTTACTTGTTTAACGGAAGGTTTCTGCAGGAAAAGGCTGTGGCGGATTGTTGCAAGCAAATGAAAATTCCTGTAATTTTCTTTGAAAGGTTTAATCCAAGTTGGTTAGACAAGTATTTTTTGTTTTATGAATCTACTCATTCCCCAAAATATCGAAGCAAAACAATGCTAGATTTTTTCGATTACGCTGATGACACTCTGCAACAAAATCTAATTAAAATTGGAGAAAAATGGTTTTCTGACCGCGCTCTGGGTTTAACTCAGAATTTTACAAAAGATCAAAACTCGACACTTATAAGAAAAACTAATAAACCATTTTTTGTTTTTTTTCACTCCTCAGAAGATGAATTAATCACCACAGATTTAATCTCTCCCATTTGGTCGGACCAGATTTCGGCTTTAAAAAGTCTTATCTCTGTGATAAATTCTCTAGGTACTCATGATTTAGTTATTCGAATTCATCCAAATCTAAGTCATAAATCAAATGAAGAAATCGACTTATGGAATCGGCTGGCACATAAACTTACCATTTTGCATCCCTGGATAACCTTTCTTGCCTATGATAACAATGTCAACTCCTACTCTTTGATTGACGGGTCTGATGGGGTGATAACAGTTGGTTCTACAATTGGGGTTGAAGCTGCCTTTAAAGAGAAGAAAAGCATATTGCTTGGGCGGGCTTTTCATGAAGATATGGGTATAACATTAAACCCAAAGAATGAAGAAGAATTAAGAAATTATCTTTTACTAACTATTCCTGCGCCCGAAATTATCTCTAGGAGAAGAAATGCAGTAAAGTACGCGGCTTTCCATGCTTTGGGTGGAATTAAATATAGTTCTGTAGAAGTTAAACGAGGCAAGAGATTGAAGTATTATTACGGTGATCTCAACCTATCAAATTCGGATCTATTTGCATTGTTACTTAAAATAGAGTTGCTGATAAGGAAAAAGCTCCAAACTTTGACTTACTTTATAAGGAGGAAATGATATGAACCTAGATCAGTATATAACTGCGTCAATTGCTAATTTAGATTTACTTAAAAATGAAACTTTTTATGAGTCTTTTTATAAGGCTGTGGAGATTTTTTCAGAAACAATTCATAGTGGTGGAAATATACTCGTATGCGGAAATGGCGGCTCGCATTCTGACTCAATGCATTTTGCAGCGGAATTAGTGAATTATTTCACAATTGAGCACCGTGCATTACCTGTAATTGCCCTGGGCACTAACGGTTCGGTTGCCACCGCTTGGAGTAATGACCATGCATTTGATGAACAATTCGCAAGAGAAGTTGAAGCTTATGGAAACTCTAATTCGATTTTATTTGGCATAACAACAAGTGGTAAATCTAAGAATGTAAATAATGCATTAAACTTAGCTCATTCCATGGGAATGCGAACCATAGCTTTAACAAGCGAGAAAGCCATCCCTTTTTTACCAGATAATCTTGATAATTTGATTGCTGTTCCAGTCTTAGAAACCCACAAGATCCAAGAATGTCACCTAGTCATATATCACGCACTATGTGTTGCAATTGAACAGACAATTAATCACTAGATGCAAAGCTATATAGTTTCCATATTTAGATTACTGTGAGAATTTCCACTATGAAACCATCTATGTTATAGGTTCTCTATCGATACTCACTTAAATATTTTGTAAGCAGTGGGATTGTGAGGTTGGCGCCGGCAGTTGAAAAATGATTATAGTCATTATACAACCAACCAAATTTAGAATATCGAGTGCAAGTATGGCTGCTGCAAAAAAGTTCATCAAAATTCATAGTGTCGATGCCATTTTCTATGGCCAACTTAGAGATTTGGTCAGATATATTTTTTTCCGTAAATCTCATCTGTGATGAGGGAAAAGTCTTTGGTAGAAAATCTTGGGGAGCAATTAAATATCCCGCAAGTCTAAAACGTGCCGAATCTGGCCAAATAGGGTTATTTTCCAACAGTAAAACATTGGGAACTAAAGTTTTTAGATATACGAGATTATCGGCCAATTCATCTCGTAAAGTTGTCTCATTCCAAAATTGTGAAATAATTACTAAGTCTACTTTATTACTTTGCAGCCATTCTTCAAGTGAAACTCTTTTCTCAGTATTAAGTGATTCAACTTTGCCACCGATATATACAGAATTCCAATCTGCATTTATTGCTGCTTTCTTTAAAGCAAATCTTAAGTGTTCTGCATGTGAATCTCCCATAAGTAGAACGGTTTTGAAATTAACATTGTTTGTATCCATACATATTATCTGGCGTAAGGTAGGGTCTTCTTCACAATCATTTAAGTTGCCTAAAGCACTAGGAGCTTGAGCGTAATTTATTTTCAGGCCCCAGTAATTTCTTTGTACACTTTGATTTATCGTCAAAAACACAAAAAGAGGTAAAAGTAATGTTGCGATTATTGGCTTAAAGATAACTTTTATACCAACTCCATTAACGATGTTTTTATTTCTATATTTATTCTCGTTTTTATTTCTATATTTATTCTCAATGACCTTGTAGCTTAGAGAACCCAAAATGAATGTAGCAATAACTGCAATTATTGTTGGAAACACACGGTTATCGCCCCTTCCCCAAGAGGTTACGGCGGCATATTTAGCTATGTATAACAATGGCATGTGCACCAAGTAAATTGAATAGGACCGATCGCCTATCCATTTTAGAATTAGGAATACAGACAAAGGTAGGACATTCAGGCTGTTGTAGATTATTACTAGGCAGGTTACAGAACTTGCAAGAACTGCTCCGAGCCGAGAACTTAATTCAACTCTACCAAAAATTGTAATAATGAAAACAAATAAAATTATTGAGTTGAATTTTAAACTCGTTTGTCGCCTTAAAGTTGTGGTTCTATTTAAAATTAAAAAGCAAATACCGCCTATCGTAAATTGCCAAACCCTACTCAAGGGTGAGTAAAACCAAAATTTAAATGACTCATCATCGGAGTTCAACCCAATGTATGAATACACAGGTTCCACGACTGAGGGGGAAAACAACACAAACATGCTAAATCCAGTTATTAAGAAATATAATTTTTCAAATTTGTTTTGAGTAAAGGAAAGGAAGTGAAAGATAAAAACGGCAACTAATGGCAGAAATATATAGATTTGCTCTTCAACTGACAATGACCATGTATGTAAAAGCGGATTTGGATTTGAATTAAAATAGTTCCCGTTAAAATGGTACGCCCCTATATTTCCAGCAAGAAATAAGGTTGCGATTCCCTGCTTTGCAAACCTTAAATGATCAGAGGTCGGTCCGAGCAAAAAAATTAGGATTGCTGAAAATACAAGGGTGCATGTTAGGGCTGGCGCTAGTCGATAGAATCTTCTTCTATAAAATAGCTTTAAAAGTTTTAACCGCTTATTCCAATTTATTTGTTGAGTAAATATCCTTAGGATTAAAGGCGTAACAACAAATCCAGAAATAACGAAGAAAACATCTACGCCAAGAAATCCTGATGGTATAAATTCCGCTTTAGCGTGAAACAAAACCACCGCAAGTACCGCTAATCCTCTAAGAACTTGAATATCTAGGCGGTAACTGTTTTGATTCACATTAGCCTGCTTACCAAAACCACGTTGAGAGTTTATCACTGTATAAAACTGGGCTTGGTATTTCTGACGTAAAGTTCTTAGTAGACTCTTAGACCGCATTATCGTCGAATCATATACATCTAAAATTTATTTAGATTTTTAAGCAATCTCATGAAAAGTAAATCTGTATAAGACAAGTTGGAATGAAGATCTTCAATTTTCACTTAGTTTTTTCTGAGATTAAATCCTGTCTAAAGGTCAATAACGGCTAAACTAACTATTTCTGCCAGACACTTAGTGTTAGAGGTCGAGGATGGTCGACCACCATAATGGTTTTTATACCAAATAATTTTAAACGGAAATTTGATTCTATAAATCCTCTGAATATTCCAGTCCTAGATGGAACTTTAATTTTAAAGATGTGGTTAAATCTAAAAAAACACACCATTCTCTTTGCTAATTGTTTTATACCAATTTTAGGATGCAAATGCCTAATTACTATGTTCTTGAATCCTGCCTGCTTGAAAGAATTCTCCCAATCTAAGTCGAGATATTCATGTTCTCCATTATCTCTTCGTGAAAAAGGTAAGTCACTTGGAAATCCTTTTAAATCCAACCACTCTTTTGAATATTCATGATCGAGTAGTTCAGTTAATACACTTCTTTTCACCTGGTTCGGCCAAGATCGATCTATAGATATAAAATGACCTCCGGATTTTAAAATTCGATATCCCTCAACCAAGGGGGGTAGCAAGTTTTCAGCATGGTGTATAGACTCAATCTGTATTATGAAGTCTATAGAATTTGATTCTATTGCAATAGAATCAAAGGAGCCGTAACAAGGCATGATTCTAAAAGCGTTATTCCCTAATACTAATCCGGCTGCTTTTCTGATTCCCTCTTCAACGAAAGGTAGACTTGCCTCAATGGTCAGTATTCCCTTAATGGCATTTTCTTTATCTTGATTGATCAAAGATGCAGACAGCAAACCAAGTCCCGAACCCATCTCTACCCCAATGCCTGAAAGCATTGGAATAACTTTCGCTCCTCGCAGTTTTTTTACAAGGGAATCAATTATCTCAAATGAAGGAGAGCCTTCTTGTTCGGCAATCATGGTCAAAGTTTGTTTTTGAAAACTCTTTTTGGTCGAAATTTCTCGATTTTGAATTGCACGATTTTTAGTCACTCTACTGATCGGTTTAAAATTAATAAATTCTGGCTGGGTAACATCAACCGCAAACATACCTTCTATCTCCTGTCTTGAAAGCATCTCAACTCCTTTATCTGTCTACAAGTTTTAAGCAGTATAAAAATTAAACTTCATGGAACAAAATACCTAGTTTTTGAAATTGGAAAAACGCACGAATTAAACGTGTGGGTTTTAAACCAATTTAACATTACGATTAAGCCTACAATATGAGGGTGGGCCCTGTCGGGATCGAACCGACGACCCACGGATTAAAAGTCCGTTGCTCTACCGACTGAGCTAAAGGCCCCAAAGTTATTTTCGTATTTAACAGTATCATACTGTTGTTGATCCCTATAATTTAACCATTAATCTTGAATGAGTGTTTAAAGTTCTTAATTTTCATAATATTTAGGTGCTAAGGAGTAAGATTAGATATGCAAAATTTAGAACTGGCTAGTTATGTTTATACTAAATACAGTTCTTTGGTTGGTAGCGAGCAGATAGCAACAAAACTTGCTCTTAGAACAATTGCAGAACATCTAGACTTTACTAACCCTAAATCGGTTTTAGAAATAGGTTCTGGAATTGGAACTATTACAGAACTTTTGACTCGAAAAATACCTGAATCTATAATATATTGTTATGAAGTTAATGAGTGGTGTCTCATTCAATTACAAAAAAATGTAATTTCACCAAACATTGTTATTGTCAAATCTGAAAATGAATTAAAATTAATTCATGATAAAATTGATTTTATTATATTCGATGATTATATTAATTTTGAAAATACTCTTGACTTAATTCAAAAAACTAAGCCAGAGTCAATATTTATTGAAGGATATAGGAGAAGTCAAAGGCTATATGTAATGAAATCTTACAAAAAAATTGGCTGGACTTTTCGCTTTCAAAATATTAGAAAATCAAGTGATTCAATAAAAGGGGGCTGTTTGATTACTCGTCAACCCTCTAATATTTGTGTACAACTTTTTCTTCTTGGATTTATAAGAATGACACTTTTATACTCGAAGGTTTTAGAAATTAGATCTAGAATCTCTATAAGAAAAATCCTTGGGAAAGTAAGTTGATTACAGTGCTTTTACTGCTTTTGTTAAGCGGTCGTGAATAGCTACCGCACTACCACCACTTGTTGGTTGTATGGCAACTAAGTTTCAAGGTAAAACACGTCGAATAACGCCGGAAGGCGAAAAGTAATCGGCAAGCGCCTTCCAAATGCATTCACGATAGCCTTGAATAGAGATAGGTTTTTAATTGTCTGAGCTCCGCAAGTAACTTGTATTTGATCTGTAGGTTTTCCCAAACTTTTTTAGCATAGAATAAATATATTCCATCTAAACGCCACCTAAATTGATTCACAAGAATCCACTACAAGTTTGATGCGAGTTGTTCCCAAACTTTTACTGGCTCATATGTTTTTTTATATTTCTCAAATCCAGACCAAGCAATTAATGAACCATTCTCTGGAAATTCTTCTAACATTTCTAATATACTAATCAGCTCTTCTAAATTACTGAACACTAAATAATCTTTACCTGGTATAAAAAATTTTGAAAGAGGGTCGTCTTCTTTATTTGTTTGAACAATAACTAGGGCACCACGCGCAAATCCCTCAAAAACGCTACCTACTAATGAAAAAATGCCTGGATGCCTCTCTAAAAAATGTACGGTTGCAAGATTCTTATTAGTATAACTTTCTCTGTATTCTGCGATACTTCTATGTGTTCTAGAATTAGAAACTATTGGTTGTAAGTTAAAATCAAAATTCAAGTTTATCTTTGCTCTATAAATCTTATGCCATTGAGAAATTAGACATGACCAGGCCCATCTGTTCAGATAGCAAGTGCCTCCAATATATATAGTAAATTTCTCTGAACTATTTATATATACCTTGCTTTCTATTGGTACTGGCCCATTAGACCATACAATTATTTTATTTCGTAAATGTTCTGGCAATTCTTTGAAAATTTGATAGTCATAAGAAATTATATAATCAGCATAAACTGACCAATTTTTGATTAAATTCTGGTATGTAATATTCCAATTATCAGTTAAATAGACAAGCGTTGTAAGGTTATACTGTTGCTTTAAATTCAATAATTCGATTCCATTTATATCAGAAAAACTATTTTTATGCCCTAAAATTATAAGAGTTGAGATATTTTGTGCACTTATAATTTTTGATATTTCAATCCACTCTTTTTTTATCTGCTCAATATCATGAAATTTTGCATAATCTGAAATAATGTCGGATCGATAATCATATAAATAAATTCCTGCGGCTTTTGCTGACTCAATTAAATTTAGTAACAAAGGAGATTTAGTTTCTGTAACTAATCGTCCATAGGTGCTTGGAAATAAAGTTATAACTCTCATGTTGATTGAGACTGACTCTTTCAGTTGAAAATCAAATTTGTTTTTTGTGTCATTTTTCTCAATCTCTACTGGGCGATTTAGCTCAATAATTTTTTGACTAACATTTTTTCGATTATTTATGATTAAACCTTTTAAATACTGAAAAACTCCAAATTTATAATTTTTAAATCCACCAAATTCGTAATTAGTTTTTTGAAAGTAAACGAGATAATAAAATAAATGCCAACTGCTAAATGGGTTACTAAGATTCTTTATAGAATTAATCTTTATTTGCTTGGTTATTCCATGTTTTAATGTTTTAATCATTTACTAAGCCACTCTTAAAAACTTTGTGGTTGATAACATCATGAAGAATAGAACTACCAAAAAATTCACACTCTGGATTCTATCATATTTTATCATAAATTTATGTGTAATAGAATTCGATAAACTATTATGAATTTATAAGTATTTTTTTCTGTAAAAGTATTCTATTTAAATGCTGCCTTTCTCAGCCTATCTCGGACGGCCACTGCCAAACCTTCTCCTTCAGGAGTAATTACCACTAGATATTCCAATTTTAGTTTATCAACCAATCTAAATGATGCGTATAAAACTGATGCGTATTCATTAATAGATTTCGGTGATGAAATTCTTATAGCCCCTGGAGGCGTTACTACATTTGCTAAAGCTAAAAATCCTTGGCCAGACAGAGCTGGAACATCTAACAAAATTTTTGTCTTTGGAGCATAATGCGTATTAAATGAACCTGAAACTTTTAGTAAATTGTTGTTTTGTAATTTTACCTTGAAACTTATTATACTTTCTATCATTTCGATGGTAACTGAACCCGGCCTAAGAATTGTTGGGAATTCACTTGTGCAATCAATAATCGTTGATTCGATACCAACTTGACTTTGAGCACCATCTAAAATTATATCGCTTGAACCTAGAAGTTTTCCTATCTCATCCTGGACTTCTTCAGAACTTGTTGGAGATACTGCTCTAAACATATTTGCGCTAGGTGCTCCGACTCCTAACCCGCCAAACTTTTCAAATTCTCGTAGAAGTGATAAAGCAATTGGATGCGCCGGTGCTCTTAAACCAACTGAATCTTGATTTCCTGTTACAAAATTTTTTGCCAACTCACTTCGCTTAAGTATCAATGTCATAGGTCCCGGCCAAAACGTTCTTGCTAGTGTTACTGCATATTTCGGAACTTTAATTGCCCACTTATCTATTTGCTCTATCGATGAGATATGTACTATTAGTGGGTGATCAGTTGGCCTTGCCTTAACTGAATAAACCCTGCTTACTGCTTTTTCATTTGTTGCATCAGCCCCCAATCCGTAAACAGTCTCGGTTGGAAATGCAACAAGATGGCCGTCCTTTAATGCTTGGGCAGCTTTCTTGATTTCAACTTGCGTGGGATTTCTGATGATTTCCATCCGTAAATCATCCCATTTAACTAGTTTTGATATGAAGTGGATGACCGATACCCTTCTCCTTCAGGTCCCCATCGTCTAGTGGCCTAGGACGTCGCCCTTTCACGGCGTTAACACGGGTTCAAATCCCGTTGGGGACGCG
>Ga0214923_10002883_pt1 | contig 22200 bp, 21 predicted proteins | sample LL1510_MetaG_FD_177993 | JGI IMG/M metagenome (GOLD analysis project Ga0214923, IMG submission 177993) | Freshwater microbial communities from Lake Lanier, Atlanta, Georgia, United States - LL-1510 | ecosystem: Environmental > Aquatic > Freshwater > Lake | place: USA: Georgia | collected...
TTTCCTTTATCGTTCGTTGTTGCGTCTTGAAATCCACATAAACAATCCCGAACCTCGGTCTAAATCCTTCACTCCATTCAAAATTATCCAGTAAAGTCCAGCAAAAATAGCCGCCTACATTGATTCCTTCATTCTTGGCGCGAAGTACTTGTTTTAGGTAACGTTGGTAATAATCTACTCGTTTAAAATCCTTTACTTCATTGTTAGTCCATTCATCGGGAAACGAACAACCATTTTCCGTCACAATCACTTTCTTAACATTTGGATAAGCCGCAAATCGTTTTATCATGTAATACAATCCTTCAGGGTAGACCTCCCACCCCATTTCCGTTATTTCTTGAACACCCCTTTTTTTAGGTCTCACTTCGTAACCTTTCATCAATGGTATAATTGCATTTTTTCGAATTACTTCTCTTGTGTAGTTTTGGACGCCAATAAAGTCGAAGTTAAACTGCAATTTTTCCATGTCACCGGGAAGAATGTAACGCTTCATTTTATTCAAAAAAGGCAAACTTTCAAAAGGATAACCCATTCCAACCGCTGGTTCAATAAATAATCGATTTAGCATAACGTCCCAACGTTCCATTGCTTTTTGGTCGTGTTCTAAACTTTTCCAAGCATCCACATAGGAACAAGAAAAAGTAGTCCCAATTTGTGCGTTTGGAATGTTTTTTCGAATGATTCTTCCACCCTCGGCTTGACACATTGCTGTGTGATGAACAGCAGGTAAAAAATGTTTCAAACCTCTTTTACCAGGAGCATGATAACCAATTAAATAACCTAAAGCCGAAGAAGAAGCAGGTTCATTCAAAACCATCCAATTTTTTACTTTTGAACCAAATGTTTTAGTAACCAATTCAACATATTCACTAAACCAATTGATAACTTCACGATTTTCCCAGCCTCCATTTGCTTGTAAAGCTTGTGGCAAATCCCAATGATACAATGTTATCCATGGTTGAATCCCATTCTCAATGCACGAATCAATTACTTTGTGATAATATTCAATTCCTTTTGGATTTACTTCCCCTATTCCCTTTGGTAAAACTCTACTCCATGCAATACTAAAGCGAAAAACCTTCATATTCAAAGACCTCAACATCTTTAAGTCTTCTTCGAAATGGTGGTAAAAATCGCATGAAACATCGCCTTTATCTTCATTTTTGATTTTGCCTTTCTTATCCACAAAATTATCCCAGATACTTTCTCCTTTTCCATCTTCAAAACGACCACCTTCAATCTGATAAGCTGCTGTAGCAACACCCCAAAGAAAATCGTCTCCAAATTCTTTTGCGCTTAAATCTATTTCCGTTGTTTTCTGAGCAAAACCCATTTTTGGTAGCAACACACTTGCAGTTGTACCAAGTGCTAAAAAGCGTAGCAAATCTCTTCTTTTCATAGTGAAATGTACGCGTTTTAACATTAATTATCGGCAACGAACTTGAAAAAAAAGGCAAGTAAAGATAAAATTAGCAGAATATTGTTTATTTAACTAACTGATTTACTTTGGTTTAATCATTTGGTCAGACGATTTCAAACTTTCATTCAATACTTTGATTTTATTGATGGCAGTTTCTAAAAAGAAAAGAATTTCTATTTTTGGCTCAAAATAAATTGTATGAACGTAAAAGGAATTATTGCAATATCGGGTCGTCCAGGACTTTTCAAAGTTGTTGCACAAAGCAAAAACAGCGTTATTGTGGAGTCACTTATCGACAAAAAACGTTTTCCTGCTTACGCTTCTGAAAAAATATCGACCTTAGAAGACATCAGTATTTTTACTTATGAGGATGATGTTAAATTAACCGATGTTTTAAAAAGTATTTTCGATAAACATAATGGCGGCGAAGGTCCATCGCATAAAGATAGTTTGAAAAGTCTTGAAGATGCTTTGGAATCTGTTTTGCCAAAATATGATCGTGAACGTGTTTATTCTTCTGATGTAAAAAAGATTTTTCAATGGTATAATTTATTACTAAATGCTGGCTTATTGGTAAATGAAGAAGAAACTGTTGAAGTTTCTGAGGAGCAAAAGCCTGAAGTTAAAGAAGTTAAAAAAAAGAAAGATGATGCTAAAAAAACAGCTGTAAATGCAACACCTAGAGCCGCAAAACCGGCAGCAGCTAAAAAAACTACAGCTGTTAAAACGGGTGTTTCTCGTGGAAAATAAAGGTTCACTAACCTATTTTGTATAAGGGTGGAAAATAATTCACCCTTTTTTTATTCAAACACATTCACAATGAAGATAGAGCGCAACAAAAGGATATTTTTAGCAGATGACTTGACCATACAATCATGGGAAGACATCAAACCTTATTTTGATAATTTAATTGAGCGAAAGCTAGAGAGTGAAATTGACTTGTTCAATTGGTTATCAGACCGTTCTGAGTTAGATGCTGTACTAGAAGAAGCGTTAGCGTGGAGATACATCCGAATGTCAATTGAAACTACAGATGAAGCGAAATCAGAAGCTTATAAATTGTTCGTTACAAAAATTCAACCTGAACTAGCACCGCTTGATGATATCTTAAACAAAAAATTAATGACTTGTCCATTTCGTTTCCATTTCGAAAAAGATGAAGCGTACCGTATTTATTTTCGTTCGTTAGACATTCAACTTCAATTATTTAGAGAAGAAAACATTCCTCTAGAAGCTGAATTGAATGAAATGGCTCAACAATATGGTGCTATTAGTGCAGCTCAAATGATTGAACACAATGGTGAAAAAATGACCATGCAAAAAGCGGCTCTATTGTTAAAAGAACAAGAAGAATCCATCCGTAAAGAAGTCTTTGAAAAAATGGCAGAACGTCGTCGAGAAGACATTGAAAAGCTCGATAATTTGTACTCCGAACTGATTAAAAAAAGACATCAATTGGCATTAAATGCAGGTTTCGAGAATTTCAGAGATTATAAATTCCAAGCCTTAGGTCGTTTTGATTACACGAAAGAAGATTGCTTTGCTTTTCATGCTGCTATACAAGAACTAATAGTGCCCTTAGTGAAACAAATTCAGCTTAAAAAATTGGAGAAATTAGGAAAAGAGCGCTTCAAACCTTGGGATACAGAAGTTGACCCTGAAGGAAAAGCGCCTTTGAAACCATTTCAATCAGGAAAAGAAATGTTAGATGGAGCCATCGCCATTTTCAATAAAATTGATCCGTTTTTTGGAGATTGTTTAGTAACAATGAATGAAATGGGACACCTAGATTTGGAATCAAAACCGGGCAAAGCTCCAGGTGGTTACAATTATCCACTTTATGAAATTGGTGTGCCTTTCATTTTTATGAATGCAGTTGGAGCGCAACGCGATTTAGTAACCATGGTTCACGAAGGTGGGCATGCGATACATTCATTTTTAAGCCGTGATTTAGCCTTAACTGGCTTTAAAAACTTGCCTTCTGAAGTCGCTGAGTTAGCTTCCATGTCAATGGAAATGCTAACCATGAATTATTGGGATGCTTTTTACACGAATGTAGACGATTTAAACCGAGCCAAGCGCGAACAATTAGAAGGCATTCTAAAAATTCTTCCTTGGATTGCTCAAATTGATGCCTTTCAACATTGGGTATACGAAAATGTAAATCATTCCATAACAGAAAGACATGCACATTGGCGCAAACTTTCAGTAGATTATGGAACAGGATTAACCGATTGGACAGGTTTCGAAGACATGATTGACTCAGCTTGGCAAAGACAGTTACATTTATTCGAAGTCCCATTTTATTACATCGAATATGGAATAGCTCAATTAGGTGCTTTGGGTGTGTGGATGAACAGTTTAAACGATTTCCAAAAAGCAATTGACGATTACAAAGCAGCCTTGCAATTAGGCAATTCACGCTCTATTCCAGAAATCTATAAAACTGCGAATGTAAAGTTCGATTTTTCAGCTGATTACCTCAGAGGACTAGCTCAATTTATAGGTGAAAACCTTCAAAAACTATGATGTTTGTTTGAGAATTTAAATTTCTGTGTATATTTGCAGGCTCAAAATGAGGCGAGATAGCTCAGTTGGTTAGAGCGTAGGATTCATAACCCTAAGGTCCCGAGTTCAACTCTCGGTCTCGCTACAAAAGAAAAAGGGTCGAACTTTCATTCGACCCTTTTTTATTTCATTTCAATTAATTATTGAAGATTAATCTGCTTATCTTTATCGTGCTTCACTTTGTAACCGAATTCAATTGTTTTACTTTCTTTCGGCTTAATATTAACAATCCATTCAATCAAACCTGTCGGTTCATCAAGTTTTCCTTTTCCTGGGTTGATGTTTTCTATGATAATATCACCATTTTGTGTAATTGGAATTTGATCTTGAACATACAATTCGATATTGCTCGATTTCAAATTACGAACTTCAATGGAATAGTTAAATGTGCGCTCTCTTTTTTCAGCTACGATTTTGTCTTTCAAATCCTTTTTCAATAAAGTACGTTTCACAACAATGTTCGGGTCTTTTCCTAAGGATAAGTTCAAAGTATCATCCATTGAAGTTGGGTCGATGTACGTTTCTCCAATATACGTTCCTTCGAAGAAAATATTTGCTTTCGCTGGAACCAATTGCAATTCATCCATTTTTGTCATTTGAGCAACTAAGTACACACTTGGATCCATTTTAGGTACAGCATAATATCTGAATTTTGTGTCCAAATCAGTTTGTTTTACAAAAACAATGTGCATTTCATTGTTTGACTTAATGGTATAAGGCAAATCAATTTTGAATTCCGCCGAAATCAAATGATTAACAACCGTTGTAAACTCGTCAGCAGTTAAAGCAGGTTTATCCTCCATAGAGGGAGAAAAGGAATAACCCATATTAAATGCAGGTGTTGAACTTCCTGTAATCGTGACATTTTCTTTGCGCTTGTTGGCGTTGTCCGACTCATATGCTCTGTATTGAACGTAGTCTAAATACCAAGGTGATAACTCTGGTTTTGTTTTGTTCGCATACGGATTATTAGTAGATATACTCAATTTCACTTCGTTCCAGTCAAGCCCTGTGCTTTGAAACACTTGCGCTTTGTAGGTCAAATTGATTTTTCCTGAAGATGCTTCACTTCTCAAATCGTAAAGTGGAGTCCATCCTGCGTTTGAAACCAAATAAGACACTGTCATTTTTCCACTTGCAGCCTCGCTTGCTTGTAAGGTAACAATCACGCGTGGAATTGGCTGCTTGCTTAGTTCTACATTTTGATATTCTCCATTTTGATACGCTTCAAGAGCTGCATAACGCTCCTGCATAATCGCTAATTTGTCGTTTTTTTCTTGTAACTTTTTGTTCAAAGCGAGCTTCTTTTTATTGATTTCGGTCATTTTTAAACCGTAATATTCCACTGCATTTTTTAAGAAATTCAAGGAATCACTTACTCTTCCCTGTCCGCGCATCGATCCATTGTTTGAAATCATTGCTTTTGTCTTTTCCAAAATATCTATTTCATCTTGAATCTCTTGAATGTCATAATTCATCCATTTGATTGAATCACCTAATTGCTTGATTTCTTTAGAAATTTTCAATGGAATTCCATCCGGATTTACAGGTTCCGGTTTTGGATAATACAAGGAATAACGGCTGTCAAGAATTACTACATTTCCCATCGCTTTCACTTGAATACTTTTGGCATCAATATAAGCACTGATTCCTTCTACAATCACTTCTGTAACACCTGCTTTGACAGTAAACGAAGCTTTATGGCTCAATTGTGCGCCTTGTGAATAAACAATCACATCTGTCAAATTGCCTTTAACAATTTCTTTTTCGCCCGCTAAACCATTAACTGCTAGCGCAAGCATCAAAACTACATACAAGGTTTTCATAATCGTTGTTTTTTTAAGGGATACATCCTTACTAAAATTAGGTTCAAATGTAAAGTGTTTTTTTTGATGAAATTTCAAAAAGCGTAATGTTGAGGGAGCTTCAATCAATTATTGAATAAGGCTTCAAGCGTTTTTTTCTGTAATTTAGTAACATGAAATTTAAAGATTATCCCATTCGTGAATCCATAAAAAAACAATTAGAGGAAATCGGAATTAAACGCCCAACTGATATACAACATCGCTCCATTAAACACATTCTAAATGGTGAAGATGTTATGGCAGTTGCCCCAACAGGAACGGGTAAAACAGCAGCTTTTGTTATTCCACTGTTGCATTATATTATTGGTAAAAAACGAGGGAAATACAAAGGCGTACGTGTGATGGTAATGGTACCAACTCGTGAGCTAGCGAAACAAATAGCGGGTGTATTTGCTGAAATCGGTAAATTGACAGACGTAACAAGCCTTGGACTTTATGGAGGAATCGAGCAGGATAAGCAAATTCAAACCTTGAAAAAAGGGTTGGATGTTCTCATTGCAACTCCAGGAAGAATGTTTGATTTGATGGCGCAAGGTCATGTGGATATCTCTGGTTTGGAAGTTTTGGTTTTAGATGAAGCCGATTTAATGCTGGATTTAGGTTTCAATAAGGACATAAAAGATGTACTCAAACGCATACCTTCAAGACGTCAAACCTTATTTTTTACAGCGACCATTTCCAAGAAAATAAAATCGTTGGCGTACGATACTGTTAAAAATCCCATTCGTATACATGTTTCACCAAAAAATCCAGTATCCAAAAATGTAGCGCATGCTGTTGCTTTTGTGGATATGGATGACAAGCGTTTTTTCTTAGAAAATGTATTAAAAGAATTTCCTGAAAATAAGTTTATTGTTTTTGCCAGAACAAAAGTACGTGTGGAACGCATAGTGGCAGCAATGAAGCGCGTTGATGTGATAACAGAAGCTTTGCATGGAGGAATCGAACAAAATGAGCGTTTTGCCATATTGGAGCGCTTTAGATCCGGTGAAAACAAAGTATTGATTACAACGGATGTTGCTTGTCGCGGGATTGATATTCCAAATATGGATTATGTAATCAATTACGACTTACCTGATAATCCTGAAAATTATGTTCACCGTTGCGGAAGAACCGGGCGTGGAAATCAAAAAGGTCAAGCTTTATCTTTTTGTTCAGAACAAGAAGAAGAATTATTGGACGCAATAGAAGCTTATACAGGAGAAGAAATTGAACGTTACGAGCTGACTCCTCAAGAATACAAAGATATCATGAGTGATTCAGACGAAGATTTATTCAAAAACGGAGATTACAATTGGCAAAAATTAATTGCACAAAATGAAAATCCTAATGGTTGGGATGAATAATTTGCTTTGTGGAACAACTTTTGTATTTTTATAATCCTATCTAAAAACAATAACGATGAAACTGAAAAAGATTTTAATGGCACTTTTCGTAGTTGGAAGCTTAACAGCAACAGCTCAAACCAAAACAATTGCAGGTGTAAAATTTCCAACAAAAACTGAAATTAATGGAAAATCAATTGTATTGAATGGCGGAGGTTTACGCGAAAAATACTGGATTGATTTGTACGTTGCTGCCTTGTATGTAGAAGACAAAACAACAGATCCAGGGAAAATTATTTTCGCAAACGACTACCAAGCGATTCACATCAAAATAATTTCAAGTAGAGTTACTCGCGAGCGTTTTATTGAGTCTGTGAATGAAGGATTCAAAAATGCTAGTCAAGGAAAAGCAACGAAAGAGCAAATCTCAAAATTTGTAGGTTTTTTCAATAGTGAATTCAAAGAATGGGACCGCATCAATTTGGAATATGTGCCAGAAAAAGGAATTCATGTCTATAAAAATGGTGATTTGAAGGGTGTAATTCCTGGAATTGAGTTCAAAAAAGCATTGTTTTCCATTTGGTTAGGTTCAGTACCTGCAGATGAAGATTTGAAAAACGGATTATTGGGAAGAGATTAATTTTTCTAAATAGAAAGGATAAGGATGGAAGCGATTTCATCCTTTTTTTGTGCCCATTAAAAATAGAGAATAGATACTTAAAATAGTTTTTGGCGTTTCAATAAATATTGAAGTAATACTTGGTCGTATCCCTCGCGAATGTCAGCAGGCATAAAATCAACACGATGGTTCGCACATCTCAATTTGATTTCGTTGAAATAATTTTGAATACTCTCGACGTATTTTTCTTTAACCTCAGCAGGTTGTAGCTTCATACGTTCACCCGTTTCCATATCAACCAATTCATAGGGCCGATTTTCTAAGTCAAAATCCATCTCGATTTTCTTATCCACAACATGAAATAAAATGACTTCGTGTTTGTTGTGTTTCAGGTGATTTAAAGCTCTAAATAACTCGTCAAGATTCGAAGGATCATCCAACAAATCAGAAAAAATCACAACCAAACTTCTTCTGTGCGTTAATTCAGCAATATCATGTAATAAACGAACGGTTTCTGTGTGTTTTTTTTCGTTTTCTTGATAGGTTTTCAACCTGACTTCCAATTCATTATACAAAAAACGATGATGCGCAATGGATGATTTGGCTTGAGTGTGTAATTCCAGTTTTTCATTAAAAATACTAAGACCAACTGCGTCTCTTTGTTTCTTAAGTAGTTCAATCAAAGAAGCTGCGGCATAAACCGAAAACTCAAATTTTGTAAGTCCATCTTTCGGAAAATACATGGAACTAGAAGAATCAATAACAATTTGGCAGCGTAAGTTGGTTTCCTCCTCGTATTTTTTAGTAAACATTTTTTCGGTTCTACCATATAATTTCCAATCGATATGACGCGTTGATTCACCTTCGTTATACAAGCGATGCTCGGCGAATTCAACCGAAAAACCATGGAAAGGACTTTTGTGTAAACCTGAGATAAAACCCTCCACTACTTGTTTGGCAAGTAATTCTAAGTTTCCAAACTGCGCCAGTCTTAATCGATCGATTTTCATATTACGAATGTACAATTGATTTATCAAAGAAAGAAACTTTATTAGCTTTGTAAATATGACCCTCAATAAAAATGAAGCCAAACGAACCGCATTATACAGCTTTTTTTCAAATTTGATTTTAGCAATTGGGAAAGGAATTACAGGTTTTTTTGGCCACTCAGATGCGTTAATTGCAGATGCTATTGAATCTACTGCTGACGTATTTGCGAGCATTATCGTTTTACTTGGGCTAAATTATTCGACAAAACCAGCAGATGAAAACCACCCTTACGGTCATGGGAAAGCAGAGGCATTAACTACATTTGCTGTTGTTGGTTTTTTGATAATTTCTGCAACTATTATTGCCGTAGAATCGATTCGAAATTTGTATGAACCACAGGAAAAACCAGAAGTATTTACACTTTATGTTTTGGGGATTATCATTGTAATCAAAGAATTTTCATACCGTTTTGTTAAACGAAAAGGAAAAGAAACCAATTCTTCTTCTTTAGTTGCGGATGCGTGGCACCATCGCAGTGATGCTATTTCATCCGTTATCGCATTTGTTGGTATTAGTATATCACTTTATTTTGGAGAAGGTTATGAAAAAGCTGATGATTGGGCAGCATTACTTGCTTCCTGTTTTATTATTTACAATGCTTACATGATTTTTAGGCCTGCTTTGGGTGAAATTATGGACGAGCATTTTCACCACGACTTAATCGATGACATCCGAAAATTTGCTTCAGAAGTGGATGGTGTAGCTGATACCGAAAAATGCTGGGTTAGAAAAACGGGAATGGTTTATATTGTGGATTTACATATTGAAGTAGATGGATATTTAAGTGTGTATGAAGGACACGACATTGCACACCGCCTCAAAGATCATTTAATTGAAAAAATACCCCAAATTGCCGATGTTCATATTCACATTGAACCTTTTCCTAATATTTTTCCGCTGGAAAACTAACCTCCTTTTTTCTTAGTCTGCGAATAGCCTTCTTTGATTAATAAGTCAAAAATTTTATCTCGAAAATTTCCTTGAATTAATATTTCTCCATCTTTCACAGTTCCTCCAACGCCACATTTGTTTTTGAGCATTTTTCCCAAATCTTTCAAATCCTCTTCTGTGCCAACAAAACCTTCGATCAACGTCACTTCTTTTCCTGCACGTTGCTTTCTATCAATAGAAACATATAATTTTTGTTGATTATCAACCAAGGTTTCTTGCGTTTCCTCTTCCTCAGCTTGAAATTGAAAATTAGGATTAGTGGAATAGACCACGTTCACAAATTTATTCTTTTTTGACATACAACAAATGTAAAAAAAAGTCCAGATTTCTTTGTTTGAAATCAACTTTTTGCTTAAATTAATGTACATGGAAACAGGAAGCATAAAGTTTTGGGCAGAGGATGATCGACCGCGTGAAAAGCTATTATTGAAAGGAAAAGCAGCCCTTTCAGACGCAGAATTACTAGCTATAATAATTGGCTCAGGAACACGTAATAAAAGTGCGGTTGAGCTCGCTCGTGAAATTTTGTCAAGTTGTAATTATGACCTTAATCAATTTTGCAAATCACAACTGAGCGATTTGACCAAATTCAATGGAATTGGAGAAGCAAAAGCGATCAATATTTTGGCGGCTTTAGAATTAGGTAGAAGGCGAAAGGATGTTGAAATCACTAAAAAAACTACGATTAAAAGCGCGTCTCAAGTCTACCAACATCTAAAACCCTACTTATTGGACCTTCAACATGAAGAATTTTATGCTATTTTTCTAAATAGAAAAAATGAAATCATCAAAACTAGCATGATTTCATCTGGTGGCATCACTAGTACTTTAGTGGATGGAAGAATGATTTTTGGAGAAGCTTTTGCATGCAAAGCAACTGCTTACATATTGAGTCATAATCACCCAAGTGGACAATGTTCAGCCAGCGAGGAGGATATTCGTTTGACAAAAAATCTAAAAAAATTCGGAGATTACATCAACTTGGAACTTATAGACCACCTTATCTTCACAGATAATGGCTATTTTAGCTTCGCCGAAAATGGCGAATTGTAATGTTCTTATGCCGATTAAACTTATTTCCATTATTGGTGCACGCCCTCAAATTATTAAAGCCGCTGCAATAAGCCGAGCAATTCAGCATCGCTACGAGCACGAAATGAATGAAATAATCGTTCACACTGGACAACATTATGACGAAAATATGTCAAAAGTATTTTTCGATGAATTACAGATTCCTTTGCCACATTACAATCTAAATGTCGGTAGTGGAAGCCATGGAGAACAAACAGCAAAAATGTTAGAAGGCTTGGAGGCCATTTTTTTAAAAGAATTTCCTGATGGTGTTATTGTTTATGGAGATACGAATTCAACGATAGCTGGTGCTTTAGCGGCTTCGAAACTACATATTCCCGTCATTCATATTGAAGCAGGATTGCGAAGTTTTAACAAAAGCATGCCTGAGGAAATTAACAGAATTAGCTGCGACCATATGTCTACTTTGTTATTTGCACCAACAAAAAGTGGAATTGAAAATTTAAAACGAGAGGGTTTTACCCATTCAATTACTGTTGAAAAAGCAAGTATTGATAATCCCAAAATCTTTCATTGTGGCGACATCATGTATGACAACAGTTTGTATTTCTCTTCCTTTTCTGATGAAAAATCAACTTTGGTTAGTGAATTAATACTTGAAAAACAATCCTTCGCTTTATGTACTTTTCACCGCGATTCAAATACAGACGACCCCGAGGCATTGAATAATATAATTGAAGCTTTAATTGAAATTTCAACTGAATTTCAATTTCCAATTGTAATTCCTTTACATCCAAGAACTCAGAAAAAAATGGCTGAGTTATTGACAGATGAAACTAAAAATTCATTGAAAGAAGCGCCTATTTCTATCCTTCCACCAGCCGGTTTTTTAGATATCATTGCTTTAGAAAAAAGCGCACAATTCATCATTACAGATAGTGGTGGCCTTCAAAAAGAAGCATTTTTCTTTCAAAAACCTTGTATCATTTTGCGCAACCAAACCGAATGGATTGAAATTGTTGAAAATGGTAATGCCATACTTGCAGGAAACAAAAAAGAAAATATCGTGCGTGCATTTGGTCTTTTATACTCAAAGAAAGATTTTTCGTATCCAGCTTTCTATGGAGATGGAAAAGCAGCAGAATTTATATGTGAACAAATATTGAATGAACTAAAATGCTAACGATATATACTGAAAATATTACTTCGCGTTTAAGCTATGCATTGTATTTCATTTGCACACTTAGGGAAATACCCTTTCAACTAACGGATGATCCCATTGAGTTTAAAAATGCTTTAGGTAACAAATTAAACTACTCCGATCGGAATTTTGAATCCATTTGTTCAATTAAACCGGCAGCCCTTCTCTTTGATAAGCAAATTTCCACTTTTGGCATAGAAAACAAATCCTTTAATGGAGAAGAATGCATTGCTTTTAATGGAATTACCGACCCTTTGGCTAGCATTTTTTATGTGCTTTCAAGATATGAAGAATACACCAGTAGATCCACTGATAAATTTGATCGTTTTGAGGCAGCTAATAGTATTCTATATCGTTTTGGTTGGCTAGAACGTGTGGTTTGTGATCGTTGGGCAGAAGCAATTATTAATTATTTAAATGCAAATGGAAATCAAATTTCCTTTAAAAAACCTGACAAGATTCATTTTCTACCCACCTTTGATATTGACAATGCTTTTGCTTATTTACATAAAGGAATTTATAGAACATTAATGGCAATTGTAAAAGACTTTTTATACGGGAATAGCAAACGGCTTATAGAGCGACAAAAGGTGCAACTCGGACAATTAAAAGACCCTTACGACACGTACAATGCTATTTTTAATTTACATGATAAAGGCTTTGATTTACGTATTTTTTGGCTATTGGCTGATTTTAATAAACACGATCGCAATATTCATTACAAACAACCTTTTCAAAGAAAACTAATACAACATGTAAATAAAAAAATACGAATTGGTATTCATCCAGGTATGCAATGTGTTGATTCTGAATTTGAATTATTTAATGAAATCGACCGATTGGAGCAAATTGTTAACCATAAAATAAGTGATAGCCGTCAACATTATCTCATGTTAAAATTTCCGAATTCCTATCGAATGTTAGTGAGTCAGCATATAACAGATGATTATACAATGGGGTTTGCTGATATAGCAGGTTTTAGAGCTGGGACTGCAAGACCATTTTTATGGTTTGATTTAAAGAAAAATGAAGTAACGCCTTTGACAGTTCATCCTTTTTCGTACATGGATGGCACCTTAAAAGAATACATGAAATTAACCCCAAATGAAGCAATAGAAACAATTAAGAGATTGCATGCAGAGGTAAAAAATTATGGTGGTGAGTTTAGTTTTATATGGCATAATGAAACCATTGGTAATTATGGTGCTTGGAAAGGATGGCGAGAAGTGTTTGAATACACTATTCAATTAGCTGAAAACTAAATTTTTATTAATCCAATTAAAATGTAGTGCATAAAAAAAGCCGGCCAAAGCCGACTTTTCTAATCCATTGAAAAAACGATTATTTCATCATTTTTTCCATTTCTTTGTAAGAGTCACATTGTTTTAACTCTTCTTCCATTTTCTTTTGCTCGTCTTTAGACTTACCTTTACCAAGCTCTTCACATTTTTTGAAGTCAGCTTCATATTTCTTTTGGATTTCTTGCATTTTTGTAAGATCTGAACCAGCTGATTTCATTTCTTTAGACATTGCAAGCATAGTATCTGCACAACTACAGATTTCAGAACCACCACAAGAAGCCAATAACATAGCAGCAGCAGAGAAGGATAGAATAACTTTTTTCATAAATCGATTTAAAATATTTTTGAGTGTTAAAGGTAGTTAATAATTTAATACTTCATCCATCATTTTCAAAAATAAGTACTTAGAATGTTAAAAAAAATACCTGAAAGGTTCTTTTTCATTTTAAAATAAACTTTGTGTTCACAAAATTAGGCAATTCACAATCAATGCTTTACGTGTTTAAAAATGGATAGCTATTCCCATTTGCATTCCAAATGACTGATATTTATTATAAATTGGACTTGAATCAACAACTCTACCAAGTGATTTTCTCCAAATAGGAATTAAAAACACTTTTAATCCTGCATCCGAATAATACGCAATCTCTGTTCCAATGGTCAATGTACCTATGACTTGTTTGGCTTGCTCTTGTGCTACATGTTCCATATCTGCCATTAAATATTGCCCCTTTCTTTGGAAGCAAAAACTGGGCGAAGCTCCTACATACGGATTTATTCCAAATTTACCTTTACGAAAGTCATAGCCTATATTTATTGGAACACTCAGGTAAGAATACCGATTAATTCCACTTATTGAACTGAAATTATATTTCACTTGCTCGCCCCATTGGAAATAATCTAATCCACTCTGACAAGTCCAGCTTTTGAAACACATTTTTAATCTAAAAGAAATATCCCAACTAGTTGTTGATCGTTCTTGCTGTTCTCGCGCTTTTCGGTATTCAATAGCTGAATAATTAGATTGAGCTACATTTGCAGGAACTTCAAAGGATGAAATTATTCCGCTAACGCCGAATGAAAAACCAGCTTCCCAACTCCATTTTTTAGCTTGGTCAATTTTTTTACTTTGGTATTTTAAACTGTCTAATGAATTTTTGTTTGGTAATGAATCAGACCTTTCAATCACTTTATTTTCTTTTTCTACAAATAAATCTGCCTTTACATTATCAATTGAAACGACTTTGTCTTGAATGCTATCTACCAAGTGAGTGTTTTCAACATCAATCTTGATATTTGATTGAATAGAATGGTTATTCGTTGAAAATCGATTTATTTCATTGACTGCTTTTATAGGATTTTCAATCTCTTTAAAAACAGCACTTTTTGATTTCTTTTCATGTGTTTTTAATGTGCTTGGAACATTGACCTTCTGCTTTTTAGAAATACTGATTTGTTTTGTTAAAAGTGCATTGTCGAAAGCAAATTTTTGTAATCCTAGCCAAGCTGCAACAGCAATAAATCCAGAAAATAAAAACACAGAAGACCAAATCCAGCCTCCTATTTTTCGCTTACGACCTTTTTCAATAGCGTCCAAACGTTGATTAATGTCCTTCAAAAAGGATTCAGGTACAACTTCATTAAAATCTGGTTGAAACTGACTTTTTAGCCAATTTTCAATTCTTTTATCTTCTTCCATCTGTTAATTGTGGTTCTAGTGCATTTTTTAGTTTTTTTCTGGCCATCTTAACATGCCATTTTGATGTTTGTTCTGAAATTCCTAACATCTCTCCTATTTCTTTGTGTGAAAATCCATCCAAAGCAAATAAATTGAATACAACACGAGATGATTCAGGAACAGAAAGTAACAACTGCTTTAAATGCGCATCTGTCCATTCGTATTCGATCTCTGGAGCATGAAACTCATTGTATTCTATAGTGGCATCTTGAGAGAAAAATTGCTGGTAATTTTTTGTACGTCTGTAATCATCAATGATTTCATTCGTCATAATGCGTTTTATCCAACTATAAAAATAAGTGTTATCAAATCGATCTAAATGTTGAATGATTTTGACAAAAGCATTATTAACCATTGTCATGTGGTCTTCTTCATTCTTTCGGTAGCGCCTCGCAACTGCAATTAAAACAGGATAACATAGCCGATATAATTCCAATTGAGACCTACGATCAAAGTCAAACGCTTTTTTCAATAAATCTTTACTTGGCGACTCCATAACCGATTTTAATATACAAACGTAGTTTCTCCCTAAAAGTAGGTGAAACATTTAATGTTTTTCATTTATCCCTTAATTTTTCGATTTATGAAATTTTAAAAATAATTCTTAGTTTTCGAAAAGATTGTTGAACTTTAGATACACAAATTCAAATATTCTTCATGAAAAATATTGCCCTTTTACTCTTATTGATTTTGAGTTTTATCAGTTTATCAGAAGACACTCACCTTCGAATTATGAGCTGGAATATTAAAATGTTACCTAGGCAATTCAATGCTTTTATCAAGCATCGCCCTAAAGCTCGTTCATTGTTAATTCCGCAAATTCTTAAATCGGATTCAATTGACATCATTTGTTTTCAAGAAGCGTTTGACAACAAAATTAATCATCAATTAATACAAGATTTGGCCACACTTTATCCTTATGTAATAGGACCCGCAAATAAAAAACTGCATAAGAACCGATTAAAACTGAACAGTGGTGTGATTTTTTTTAGCAAATTTCCTCTTAAAGATATTGGAAGCGTTCGATTTAACGACTGTGATAAAGAGGATTGTTTAGCAAATAAAGGCGGACTGTTAGTCGAAGCCGATGTTTTTGGAAAAAAAATCCAACTATTAGGTACACACATGGACGCGGGTCTTAATTCGCGAATACAACTTCTTCAATTGTCACAGCTAAAAAAGCTTTTGGATCGTACTAAAACAGAAGGAATACCACAATTAGTGTGTGGTGATTTTAATATCGACAAAAATAACACCTTGCTTTATCAAAAAATGCTTGATTCTTTAAAAGCTGAAGATGGTCCACTTTCTGGAGATTTACAATTTTCGTTTGACCCAACGCTAAATGATATGGGTGCAAAAAAAGAAAAACCATGCTTATTAGATTTTATTCTTTACCGCGGAAATGGATTGCCGGCGCAACAAGTTAAAAGAAAAATAAAACGATATTGTCGCAAATGGAGTAATTCGCACATGGATTTATCGGATCATTTCGCAGTTTGGATGGATGTGTGGTTTTAAAATTGACTATTTTTAGAGAAATAATTTCAAAATGACTAAAGAAACGCTAAAATCGAAACTGGATTTACCCATTATTGTTTCTCCTATGTTCTTGGTTTCGGGAACAAAATTGGTGATTGAATGCTGCAAAAATGGAATTCTTGGAACATTTCCTTCCTTGAATGGTCGAACAGCTGAAGATTTTGAACAAATGTTAATAGAAGTCACAACTGCCTTGGAACAATTCAAAAATGAAACGGGAAAAGAACCCGCTCCTTTTGGTGTTAATTTGATTGTCAACAAAACAAATCCTAGACTTATTCCTGATTTACAATTATGCGTTAAATACAAAGTTCCACTGATAATTACCTCGCTTGGAGCTGTGAAGGACGTGGTTGACGCTGTGCATAGTTATGGTGGGTTGGTTTTTCATGATGTTATTAAAAAACGTCATGCAGAAAAAGCAATTGAAGCGGGTGTGGACGGAATCATTGCCGTTTCAGCTGGTGCAGGTGGACACGCAGGCACAGCCAATCCTTTTGCACTAGTTGCTGAATTTCGTTCGTTTTGGGACGGAGCCTTGATTTTAGCTGGTTCCTTAAATTCCGGAAATGATGTGCTTGCCGCAGAAACCATTGGGGCTGATTTTGCATACATGGGAACACGCTTCATTGCAACGCTAGAAAGCATGGCAGCAAATGACTACCGCGAAATGATTGTTCATTCGGGAATTGACGACATTATGTATACCGATGGTGTTTCAGGAGTTAATGCGAACTTTTTACGTCCAAGTATTGAAAAAGCAGGTCTCAATTTGTCGGAGAAAAAAGAAGAAGATTTTTCGCAACTCACCGCTTCAAATAGTAAAGCGTGGAAAGACATTTGGTCGGCAGGACATGGTGTTGCAGGCATTGAAAAAGTTGAAAGTGTAAAAGAATTAGTTGATTCGATTAAAGCCGAATATAAAATCAGTTTAGCTGCACAAACGGAACGAATAGAGCGATTGAAGTTTTAAATCTAAACTTTTTTAATTGTCTTATCGAAACATAAATTCTTGAATTAAAATACTGAGCTGTGAATTAACATGGGAAAATCTATATCTAAGGAATTTGTGGCAAACATTCAATATGATTGGTTTCATATTCAATAACTTCAAGAAAATGAATGATTTGGAGATAAAAAAAATCACTGATGCAATCACTGCATATGACATAGCGTTTTCGCATTTTAAACAAAAGTGGTATGTAAACATAACGTTTGCCTTAGTTGCTCTGTTTTTGAGTATTATTGGGACAGGTGCAATTGTTTGTTATGTAACCATGTTAATTGCGATTTTACTGTTTGTGTTGAGAATTAATCAGAAAAATAAATTGCAGATACAAAAATCAAAACTAAAAGATGAATTGAATCAATTGTCTGACAAAATCACAATTGAAAGCTATTTAGAATTATCAAAAAAAATAATGAATGCTGGAAATTAATGAGATTATCTATTTGAAAGGTGTTTCCATTTTCAAACTTAAGGTTGATAATTCAATCATTAAAAAAACTAGCAGAAGAGTTAAAAAATAGCGAAACAGGGGAATGGCTTTGTGAAACTTGGTGGAAACTTTGAGGTGCTTTGAGGTTGATTACACAGAGAAATCATAGTAGCGCACAGAGAGTTTGGACATTGAAATTGTTTTTCTATTAATAATTTTCCATTTTAAACTAGACCACCCGCGTTAGGGATTGTAGCAAGAAAGCCCACAGTAAGGTACGAACGAGGACTTGAAGTGGAAAGCCCACCCTGAAAAAAGGAAGAGGTATGATGACTTTTTTTGAGGGGAACGCCCAAATGAAAAAACAACTATCCTAGGTATAAATCAATTAATCCTACAGGTGCTTGGATGTAAAGGATTTTTTTGCGGCGATCTACTTTTTGTATTAATCCATCAAAAATAGGTATCAGAACTTCTTTGCCGTCTTTATCTGTTTGTAGTAAAGGATTGGATTGTAAATCGATTACGTTTGTAACAACACCAATATCCCCTTTTGCAGCATCTTCGACTTTAAAACCAACCACTTCATGATCATAGAATTGGTCTTCGTCTAATTCACTTAATTGTTCGATAGGCAAATACACCTTTTTTTTAACGAGGCGCTTAGCCTCCTCTTCAGAGTTGACGCCCTGAAATTTGACTGCGACCATTCCTTTGTTTTTCATCTTCAAATTTTCAACAAAAAAGGGTGTCAAAAATCCATTGATTTCAAGAAAAACGGAACGTAAGTTAGCGTATTCTTCAGGATGAGATACGTCTAAAAAAAGCGAGACCTCACCTTTATATCCGTGAAGTCTCGCAATAGAACCTAGTAAGAAATATTCTTCCTTATTCATCCAATGTGCTTATTCAGCAGCACCTTCTTCTGTAGTCTCCGTTTCAGTTGCTCCTTCATCAGTAGCCTCTGTTTCACTAGCTACCTCTTCTGCAGTTTCTTCAACTGCTGGTGCATTTTTAGCTTCAATTTCAGCTGCTTTTGCCGCTTTCACGTCTTCTTCAGCTTTCAGTCTTGCTGCTTTTTCAGCTGCCGCATTTTTTGCTAATCCGTCTTTTTTACCTTCGATTTTAGCGTCTTTGTCTGCCAACCAAAGTGCAAATTTCTCTTCAACTTGCGCTTCTGTCAAGGCTCCTTTAGCAATACCTTTAACGAGGTGGTTTTTGTACAATACTCCTTTGTAAGAAAGAATTGCACGTGCAGTGTCAGACATTTCGGCTCCTGTTTGTACCCAATGTAATGCACGTTCAAAGTTGATGTCGATTGTTGCTGGATTGCTAGTTGGATTGTAAACTCCTAATTTCTCGATGAATTTACCATCTCTTTTTGCTCTACTGTCAGCAGCTACTAAATGGAAAACAGGTTTACCTTTTTTACCATGTCTTTGTAATCTTAATCTTGTTGCCATAAAATTTTTACAATGTGGGGTCCGAAACCCCGATTTATAAATTAAGGGTGCAAAGTTACAAATAGAATCCCGTAAAACAAACTGAATTGTGATTATTTTCCTTTTGCTTTAAAAATAATAATAACAGTGTAGAACATGATTTTAAAGTCAAGCGCCAAACTCCTGTTTTTCAGATACAATAAATCAAATTTCATTCGCTCTAACATTTGTTCAACATTTTCTGCATAACCGAATTTTACTTGTCCCCATGAAGTAATTCCAGGACGAACTCTTGTCAAATGTAAATACTGTGGTTCGACCTCAATAATCTGATCAATGTAAAATTGTCTTTCAGGTCTTGGTCCAACCAAAGACATTTGTCCAATAATCACATTTAAAAACTGAGGAAATTCATCGAGGCGCGTTTTTCGCATGAATCGACCAATGGGCGTTATACGTGGGTCATGGGCAGAAGACAATTGTGGGCCTTTTGCTTCGGCATTGACATACATGGTTCTAAACTTGATGATTTTAAACGTTTTACCATTCAAACCCACACGTTCTTGCAAGTAAAAAATAGGACCTGGCGACGATAATTTCACAGCAATTGCCGAAAAAACATAGAGTGGTGTCAACAAAACAATAGCAATAAAAGAAATGAATAGATCTAAAAATCGTTTGATGGTTTGTTGCCAAAAAGGCATTACTTCAGTCGATACTTCCATCAATAATGCACCATAAATATTGGACATTTTGGTTGAACCTGAAAGAATTTCAAACATATCCGGAAGAATTTTTATTTTTACTTTCCCATCATTAATGCGTGAAATTAATTTACGTAAACGACCGTGATCCGAACTTTCAATAGCAATAATTACTTCCTCTATTTGCTGCTTTTCTATCACCTCTTCTAGCACTTTCAAATCACCTAAATTTGGAACATACTCACTTAGTTGAAAATCTATTCCATTCAAATCGCAATAACCTACCACATAATTAGAGTTTTTGGTTAGTTGAGTAAGTTCTTTGTATAAGCCGCATGCTTTTTCATTACCTCCTAAAATCAAGGTTTTGAATCCGTTACCTGGCTTTCGAATGTGTTTCACTAAAAGTGTCGTTAAAAAAATACGACTAGTTCCTGCCACAAAAAAATGAATCCCAAAAACTAATAAAAATGACTGATAATAATCTTGGTATGAATTAACTGTGTCGTCCAAAATAAGACCAAAAAACAAAAGAATGGAACCAATAATCGTTGCTATTAAAGTGAGATTCAAGATTTTTAAACGAAACATTCGACGCATTTCTACATACGTTCCTTGAACAAAATACAATAAGAGCCATAAAAAAGGAACGACAGCAATTCCAATTATAAAATTCTCATCCCATTTAAAGGCAACTTTTTCAATCCAAATTTTTCGCAAGTAGAAAAATACAGACCAAGCTATGAGGCCAGAAAGCCAATCCAAAAAAATGTATGATACAACCCAAGTGCGCTGTTGCATTAAAAATGAATTACCTTTATGTTATCGATTAGTATTTTTGTTGTTGATTTTCCTTCATCTAATGCGGCAGTAAATGATTGCAGAAATGAAGTATTAGCAGGAGATGCAGAAATTAATTCCTTCAAATCAATATAGATTTTTTTCCAATTGCTCGCAGTATCAGCCTGTGCATTTAAACGAATATTGATGTTGTTTTTAGTTCCATTAGCATTTACATAGATTAAGCCTGTTGTTACATTATTTGTTGTATGGTAATCAACTTCTAAGTAACATTCAAGGCCTTTAGAAATAGCCAGTTGTTCACTAGTGTAAGCTACCCAAGTTGAATCGATACTATTTAAAAGTACTTCGCCGTAGGCATTTCCATTGAATCCTTGTAAGTTCGAATTAGCAAAATGAATATGTGCTGCCGATGTATTTTGATCATTTATGATTTTCATATTTGCATCTTCAAAATCTTCAATCCAAAAATTCAATCCACTTTTGTATTTTGTTACTGGATTGACGACAAGGGTTTGATTTTGAATTAGATTGGCTGATAATTCATATACATCCATAAAGGGATATATTTTCTTTGTAGCAGAGATACCGTTGTTTTTAATCGTGGGGTAAATCTTAATATCTACTTGACCCGATTTCAAAACAGGAATTTTAAAAGGCACTTGAAATACACCGATTAATTCATCATTTACATACACCCATGCATCACTTATGTTATGCGAAAGTTCACCTTCTACTCCACTTAATTCAGGATTCGGTTGAATGTTCCATTCGTTTACTTGTAGCCAAGAAGGATCTGGGTTGTTTTTAATACAAGAATTTAGTATGATCGGGAAAGACAGAAGAATTAGTAGTTTTATTTTCATGAATCAAAAAACGGTAAAAATATTGGATTATTGTTAAAAGTGAATTCTGTTTTTTTGAAGTTTTTCTAAAATCATGTATGCTACTTCTAATGCTGCAAATCCATCTTCCACACAAACTAATGGTGAATTCACATTTATAATACTTTTTGCAAAAGCTTTAAATTCTTCTTTTATCGCATTTACCTCGGCTAATTCGGGTTTATCTATTTGAATTTTCTTTGCTTTTTTGCCTTCGCCTAAATCTAAAACGAGGTCAAAAGGGTCAGGATCGCCAATAATTTCCTCAATACGCACAACTTCCAATTCTTTATGCAAAAAATCAACACTTATGTATGC